>Ga0194132_10000764_pt1 | contig 65318 bp, 62 predicted proteins | sample TA2KigOf80mmetaG_FD_148612 | JGI IMG/M metagenome (GOLD analysis project Ga0194132, IMG submission 148612) | Freshwater microbial communities from Lake Tanganyika, Tanzania - TA2015054 Kigoma Offshore 80m | ecosystem: Environmental > Aquatic > Freshwater > Lake | place: Tanzania: Lake...
CCCACAGCGCGCTCGGCTACCGGCCGCCGGCGCCGGAAGCGGTCCTCCCAAGCTGGCCGTTCGGCTCCGCTCCGCTGCGCCTGCCGGCCAGCTTGGCCTCAGCGGGCGCTTGGGACTAACATTGCGCTTGGACCACCAAGTGCAGGCAGTCCACTGAGGTTCCCCCGGACAGGCAAGTGTGAAGGGCCGCCCATGTCCCCAACCAGCGGCCCGTCGAGGTACCAAAGAATGTCGGAAAACCGCCGCGCCGAAGGCTCATCCGGCGTTGCCCCGAGTGCCCGCCCGGCAACATCACGTTACAAAAAAGGCGCCGCGCGGACATTGTGCCGCAACCTGGGCCGACTATCTGGTGGGGTCAGAAAGGCCGGAGCTGGTTCTTCGGCATTGGGCCAAGAAGGAACACCCATGGGCATCATCGAAACGCGCGCACGCCAGCGGAGGGCCCGGCTCGCCGGAGCCGTCGCCATCCTGTTCACTCTCGCCTCGCCGCTCGTCGCGGGTGCCGCCGGTATCCCTATCGATGAAGCGCGGGGCGGCATCCCGACGCTTGCGCCGATCCTCGATCCTCGCGCGCCGGGCGTCGTCAACATCGCCGTCGCCGGCACGCAGCAGCTACGTACACAGAACGGCAATACGCGCCAGCGGCAGATCCAGGGCGCCGGCTCGGGCGTGATCGTCGACGCCGCCAAAGGCTACGTGCTCACCAACCACCACGTCGTCGACAACGCGTCGGCCATCAAGGTGACGCTCTCGGACGGCCGCACTCTCGACGCGACGCTCGTCGGCAGCGACCAGGCCACCGACATCGCCGTGCTCAAGGTGCCGACCGAGCGCCTCACCGCCGTCCCGTTCGGCGAGCCCGACAAGCTGAAGGTCGGCGACTTCGTCATCGCCATCGGCAATCCGTTCGGCCTCGGCCAGACGGTGACGTCCGGCATCATCAGCGCGCTCGGCCGCGGCGGCATCAACGAGGGGTACGAGGACTTCATCCAGACGGACGCGTCCATCAACCCCGGCAACTCCGGCGGCGCGCTCATCGACATGACCGGCAAGCTAATCGGCATCAACACCGCCATCCTCGGGCCGGGCGGCAACATCGGCATCGGCTTCGCCGTGCCCGTGGACATCGCCCGCGCCGTGATGGACCAGATCGTCAAGTACGGCGACATCAAGCGTGGCCGCCTGGGCGTCGAGATCGACGACCTACCGCCCGGTGAAATCGCCCGGCTCGGCAAGGCGGGCGCGACCATCAAGTCGGTGCTCGCCGGCTCCGCCGCCGAGAAGGCCGGTCTCACGGTGAACGACGTCGTCATCGGCTTCAACGGTGCCGGCATCCGCGGTGCGAACGACCTGCGCAACAAGGTCGCGCTCACCCGCGTCGGCAACTCGGTCGACCTGGTCGTGCTGCGCAACGGCCGCCAGCAGAACGTGGAAGTGAAAATCGCTGAGGGCGCGCCGAACCGGTAAACGAAGCGCGTCTCAAAAGCCGCCGCCGGATTCCCCTCCTGGCGGCGGCTTCTTGTTGTCCGCACTTTGTTGCCGCGCGGTGCGCGCCTGCCGCCAAGCTTGCGTCTGCCATTCGACGCTTCTATCCCCTCGCTCGACTTGCCCTGCGGCAATTTGACCCTATTGTCGCTACTACCTCGGATGGAGTGATCCCATCCGGGGTGGGGATAGGGGAGTCCATGCGTAGCTCGATGGGATTGAGCGTGCGTAGTGCGCTGCGTGATTGCGTAGTCTTGCTGCTGCTTGTCTCGCCGGCGTGGGCCGCCGGCATTCCGATGGATGAGGCGCGCGGCGTCTTCACGCTCGCGCCCGTGCCGGAGAGCACCGCACCCGCCATCGTCAGCGTCGTTGCCACCGGCGCCAACCGCGCCCAGGCCCGCACCGTCGGCCTGCAGGCGCGCCGCCCGGCGGAAGGCTCGGGCGTCATCGTCGACGCCGTCAAGGGCTTCATCCTTACCAGCAACCATGTCGTCGCCGGCGCCAGTTCGATCGTCGTGATGCTGCACGACGGCCGCGCCCTCGACGCCAAGTTTATCGGCGGCGACGCCGGCACCGACATCGCGGTGCTGAAGGTGTCCCCCGTCGATCTCGTCGCGGTTCCCATGGGCGATGCGGCGGCCCTCAAGGTCGGCGATTTCGTCCTCGCGCTCGGCAATCCTTACGGTCTCGGCCAGTCGGTGAGCTCCGGCATCATCAGCGGGCTCGGCCGCGGCGGTATCAACGCCGATCGCAACGAGGACTTCATTCAGACCGATGCCGCCATCAATCCCGGCAACTCCGGCGGCGCCCTCATCGACACGCGCGGGCGCCTGGTCGGCATCAACGCGGCAATCTATGGGCCGTCCAACGGCGGCAACGCTCTCGGCATCGGCTTCGCCGTGCCGATCGACATCGCGCGCTCCGTGATGGACCAGATCGTCGCCTACGGCGACATCAAGCGCGGCCGCCTCGGTGCCAGCATGGCCGACATCGCGCCGGCGCAATACGCGCGGCTGGGACGCAGCGGCGCCATCGTCAACCGCATCGACAAGGGCTCGCCTGCGGAACGCTCCGGTCTTGCCATCAATGATGTGGTCCTCGGCTTCAACGGCATGTCGGTGCGCAACGCCCGCGACCTCAACAACAAGGTCGCGCTCACCCGCGCCGGGGCATCCGTGCGGCTGTCCATCCTGCGCGACGGCAATCCGCTCACGGTCGACGTCGCCGTGGGCGAAGCGCAGCCGCTCTAGCGGCCTGCTCGCCCTCGGGCTTGCACGCGAGGCCGCAACGGGCGTTTCCTCTGCTCATGCGGCCCCTCGTCTATGCGGAGCTTGCCGACTGGTGGGAGCTGTTCACCGCGCCCGCCGACTACGCCGAGGAAGCGGCGACCTTGCGCGACCTCTTCGCGACCCTGCCGTCGCCGCCGCGTACGGTTTTGGAGCTCGGCTGCGGGGGCGGCAACAACGCCTCGCACATGAAGGCGTGGTACGCGCTGACGCTGACCGATCTCTCGCCCGAGATGCTGGCGGTGAGCCGCAGGCGGAATCCCGAGTGCGAGCATGTGCTGGGCGACATGCGCACGCTGCGCCTCGGCCGCACGTTCGACGCAGTGTTCGCGCATGACGCCATCGGCTACATCACCACCGAGGCTGACCTCGCCGCCGCGCTGACCACCGCGTACGTGCACACCAGTCCCGGCGGCGCGGTGTTGGTCGCACCGGATGAAGTGCTCGAAGACTTCCGGCCCGGCGTCGACGACGGCGGCCATGACGGCGACGGTGCCAACGCGGGACGCGCCATGCGCTGGCTGGAGTGGACCGCGCCGGCGACTGGCAACAGCTACACCGTCGACTACGCCATCCTGCTGCGCGAGCGCGACGGCACGGTGCGTGCAGTCCACGACCGTCATATGCTCGGCGTGTTTCCGCTGGCGACCTGGCTGCGCCTGTTGGGCGACGCAGGATTCACGGCGCGTGCACTGCGCGATCCCATCGAGCCGCGCCGCACGCTGTTCCTGGGCGTGCGGTCCTAAGAAGCTCGCCGCGCAATCACCTTGATGCCGGGCTTCCACGCCCAGGCGCGTGCGACGACCGTCAGCCCGTGCCGGCGCAGCAGCAGCGCGAGGCTCGCGGGCGTAAAGTACAGGCAATGCTCCGGCGGCTTGTAGGCGTCCCAGCGGTGCAGTTCGCGCGGCCGCCGCCAGTGACCGATGTCGGGGGTAGTCAGGTACAACGCGCCGCCCGGCTTCAGCACCGCGGCGAGCGCCGCGGCGAAGCGGTTGGCGTCGGGCGCGTGCTCGATCACCTCCGAGCAGTACAGGGCGTCGAACGTCTCGCCAGAGTTGCGTTCGGCGAACTGCTCCAGCGTCGCGACGAAATAGCGGTTGGCCGGAAAGTGCTCGCGCGCCCACGCGACCGACGCCGGATCGGGCTCGACGCCGGCCGCCTCGAAGCCCGCCAGGCGCGCCGCCTCCACCATGAAGCCGCCGTTGCAGCCGGCATCGAGGAAGCGCCTGCGCGGCGCGTAGCGCCGCAGCTTGGCGATGCGGCCGCGCGCGCGCGAGCTTGCGCGCCGCCTTGGGGAAGTAGCGCGCACCGATGCCCTCCGCTTCGTAGAGTCCCGCCTGCACTTCGGCGGCTGGAATGGGATGCAGCACGACGAAGCCGCAGGCCTCGCAGCGGAACAGCGTGGCGTTCTGGTCTTGGTGGTAGACGCCCAGGCGCGTGCCGCCGCACGCCTGGCACGATGCGGGCGGGCTCACCCGCGGAACTGCGGGATGCGCCGCCAGTCGGCCGGGGTCCTGCGGACGAAATCGCGCTCGACCGCGGCAAGGGCGACGCGATGCCCGTGGAACGGCACCAGCTCGGCGGCTTCCGTGACGCTGGCCCAGCGGAAGTCGGTGTTCTCCTCGTTGAGCACCACCGCGCCGTCGCGCGCCACGCCGACGAACACCGGCGCCACCTCAATGCTCTCGGCGTGTGGTGAATAGAAGGTGTCGCAGAAGCCGGCCGAATAGAGGGAGCGCAAGGCCAGGCCCGCCTCCTCGCGCGTCTCGCGCACCGCCGCCTGCCACGCCGTCTCGCCCGCTTCCATGCGGCCGGTGATCATCGACCACTCGCCGATGTAGGCGCCTTGGCCGCGCCGCACGAGCAGGAGTTGTGCGCCGGCGCCGGTCGCCGACAGCACCGCCACCGCCACGGCGCGGCAGCGGATGGGGACTTCGGCGGCGGAGGCGGCTGGCATGCGTGCGGACCTTGCGGGCAGTAGGGCGAGCGGTCAAGCTCCGCCCATGGCTGCGGCCGTGCGCGTCGCCCAAGGGGACATCACCACCTTCGCCGTCGATGCGATCGTCAACGCCGCAAACTCGACGCTTCTCGGCGGCGGCGGCGTCGATGGTGCCATCCACCGCGCGGCCGGCCCGCGCTTGCTCGACGAATGCAAAGGCTTGGGTGGCTGTGTGACGGGCGACGCGAAGATCACCAAGGGCTACGACCTGCCGGCGCGCCACGTCATCCACACCGTGGGACCGGTGTGGCTCGGCGGCGGCCATGGCGAGGAAGAGTTGTTGGCGCGCTGCTATAAGCGCTGCATCGCCGTGGCGGCCACCAATGCCTGCCGCACCGTGGCGTTTCCCGGCATCAGCACCGGCGCATACCGCTTCCCGATGGACCGCGCCGCCCGCATCGCCGTCGATTCGGTCCGTGAGTCGACGCAGTCGTTCGGCGAAGTGCAGGAAGTGACGTTCGTCTGTTTCAACCAACCGATGGCAGACCTCTACCGCGATCTGCTGGTGCGGGCGTGACGGCGATGGAGAGCAAGCCGCGCGGCGACAAGAGCGAAGCGACGCCGCTGCTCGCCCAGTACCTCGCCATCAAGGCGGAGCATCCGGATCACTTGCTGTTCTACCGGATGGGCGACTTCTACGAGCTGTTCTTCGAGGACGCCGTCGTCGCGTCGGCAGCGCTCGACATTGTGCTCACCAAGCGCGGCAAGCACCAGGACGCCGACATCCCGATGTGCGGGGTGCCGGTGCACTCCTACGAGTCCTACCTGCTGAAGCTGATCCGCAAGGGATTCAAGGTCGCCATTTGCGAGCAGACCGAGGATCCCGAGGAAGCCAAGAAGCGCGGCTCCAAGTCGGTGGTGGCGCGGGCCGTAGTGCGTGTGATCACGCCGGGCACGCTCACCGAGGACACGTTGCTCGATGCGCGCGCCCACAACTACCTCGCGGCGCTGGGCGCGGCGGGCGGCGAGTTGGCGCTGGCGTGGATCGACATCTCGACCGGCGAATTCAGCGTCGCAGCGGTTGCGCCCGCCGCATTGCCGGCCGAGCTGGCGCGGCTTGCCGCCGGCGAGATCCTGGTGGCGGATGCGCTCGTGCAGCGGCCGGATTTGTTCGAGACGCTCGGTGACTGGAAATCGGCGCTGACCGTCCTGCCGGCGGCCCAGTTCGACAGCAGCGCGGGCGAGCGCACCCTGAAGCGCGTCTACGCCGTGGCGACGCTGGACGCGTTCGGTTCGCTCGAGCGCGCCGAGCTCGCCGCGGCCGGGGCGCTCGTGGAGTACGTCGAGCGCACCCAGCGCGGCCAGGTGCCGCGGCTGGCGCCGCCGTCCCGCATCGCCGCCGGCGCCACCATGGCCATCGACGCGGCCACTCGCCGCAATCTCGAATTGGTGCGCACCCTGTCGGGCGACCGCGCCGGCAGCCTGCTCGCCGCCGTCGATCGCACCCTGACCGGCGCCGGCGCCCGCCTGCTGGCGGCGCGGCTGGCGGCGCCCCTCACCGAGGCGGTGGCAATCCGCGCCCGTCACGACGACGTCGCCTGGTTCGTCCGCGAACCCAGCCTGCGTGACGCGGTGCGAGCCGACCTGCAACGCTGCCCCGATGTCGAGCGTGCGTTGATGCGCTGCACGGTCGGCCGCGGCGGGCCGCGCGACCTGGCCGCCATCGCCCAAGGCCTGCAGCGGGCGGGCAAGATGCGCGCGTTGCTTCGCGCATCGCCGGAGGCGCCGGACGGAGTGCGTCGCCTAGCGGCCGACCTCGGCCACCACGACACGTTCATCGCCAAGGTGGAGCGCGGGCTGGCGCCGGAGCCGCCGGCGCTCGTGCGCGACGGTGGCTTCATCGCCAAGGGCTTCAGCCGGCGCCTCGATGAGCTGCGCGCGTTGCGCGACGAGAGCCGCCGTCTTGTTCTCGACCTGCAGGCGCGGTACGCGGCGGAGACGGGCGTGCCGCGCCTCAAGATCGCCCACAACAACGTGCTCGGCTATTTCGTCGAAGTCGGCACCAGCCACGCCGACAAGCTCGCCACGCCTCCCGGCCGCTTCCATCACCGCCAGACCATGGCCAACGCGGCGCGCTTCTCCACCGCCGAGCTCGCCGATCTCGAGCGCAAGATTGGCGAGGCCGCCGAGCAGGCGCTTCGTCTCGAGCTGACGCTGTTCGAGGACTTCGTGCAGGAGCTGCGCCTGCAAGGGGACGCCATCGCTCGCGCGGCGCGTGCTCTCGCCGCGCTCGACGTTGCCGCGGCGTTGGCGGAGCTCGCCGCTGAGCGCAGCTGGTGCCGGCCGGTGGTCGACGAGAGCCTCGCCTTCCGCATCGCGCGCGGCCGTCACCCGGTGGTGGAGGCGGCGCTCGCCAAGAGCCGCGAGTCCGCCTTCGTCCCCAACGACTGCGACCTTGGCGAGCAACGCCTGTGGCTGCTCACGGGACCCAACATGGCGGGCAAGAGCACCTTCCTGCGCCAGAACGCGCTGATCGCGGTGCTGGCGCAAATGGGCGCCTTCGTCCCGGCGGAAAGCGCGCACATCGGCGTTGTCGATCGCTTGTTCAGCCGCGTCGGCGCGGCCGACGATCTCGCGCGCGGGCGCTCCACCTTCATGGTCGAGATGGTCGAGACCGCCGCCATTCTCAATCAGTCGGGAGGGCGCGCGCTCGTCATCCTCGACGAGATCGGGCGCGGCACGGCGACCTACGACGGCCTGTCCATCGCCTGGGCGGTGATCGAGCACCTGCACGAGGTCAACCGCTGCCGCGCGTTGTTCGCCACGCACTACCACGAGCTGGTGGCGCTCGCCGGCCGGCTGCCGGCGCTGGCCAACTACACGGTGCGAGTGAAGGAGTGGCAGGGTGAGGTGGTGTTCCTGCACGAGGTCGTGCGCGGCGCCGCCGAGGCAAGCTACGGCATCCAAGTCGCGAAGCTCGCCGGGCTGCCGGCCGCAGTCATCGCTCGCGCGTCCGACGTTCTCGCGCAACTCGAGCGTGACGAGCCGGCGAGCGCCGCGGTGCGCCTTGCCGCCGACCTGCCGCTGTTCTTGGCGCAACCACGCGCCGTCCGGGCCGCCAAGTGGTCGGCGGTGGAGGCGGAGCTTGCCAACGTGCGTCCCGACGACCTCACCCCGAAGGACGCGCTCGCGCTTCTCTACAGGCTCAAAGGGTTACTCGACCGCTCGTGAAAAAGGGACGCGGCCGTGCAGGGCACGGCGCCGCGTCCCAAGGCAAGGGATTCGGCCGGGGCAAACAATCACGCTGGCGCTCCTTTGCGGACACGCGGCGCCAAATCGATGTCTCGGTCGAGTCCCCTCACGAAGGCGCTACACCCGGCGACCGCGTCCAATTCGATCAACCGGGTGCAGCACTCCCGATATGGGGCAGAACGCCTTGCCAAGGCACTGTGCGAAATGGGGGCTCGCCGCCATCCGCACCTTCCCGAACCCGTCGGCACCGGGGTGGAAACCCAAGAAAGGCCGCGCATCTGGCGTTTCCCGCCGGGCTGTGCTTGAACGGGGGCCAATAGGCCCGGAATGCCGCCCCCCGCCCCCGTCGAGATCAAGCAAACTGCTCCGCTCACGCTGGTGCAGCAGCTGCAGGCCGTGGCGAAAGGAGACGCCCACGCCGACGGCCAGGCCGTCCGCGCGGAGCTCACGCGGCACCTTGCCGAGGGGCGCAAGGCCATCCGCGAGCGCTTCGATGCCGGCGAGCGCGGCATGTCGGTGGCGCGCGCGACGGCGCGTCTGACCGACGACATCGTGCGCGCGCTGTTTTTGTTCACGACCGAGCGCGTCTATCCGGCGGCCAACCCGACCAGGGCGGAACGCCTGTCGCTGGTGGCCGTCGGCGGGTATGGCCGCGGCGAGATGGCGCCGCATTCGGACGTCGACCTCCTGTTCCTGCTGCCGTTCAAGCAGACGGCGTGGGGTGAGCAGGTCGTCGAGTACCTGCTCTACGTGCTTTGGGATCTCGGCCTCAAGGTAGGACACGCATCGCGCTCGGTGGACGAGTGCGTTCGCCTCCCGCGCAACGACATCACGATCCGGACTTCGATCCTCGAAACGCGCCTCTTGTGCGGCGACGGCGCGCTGTACGACGAGCTGCGCCGGCGCTTCGCCGCCGAGATCATTGCCAACACCGGCCCGGCGTACGTCGAGGCGAAGCTCGCCGAGCGCGACGAGCGCCACAGGAAGCTCGGCGACTCGCGCTACCTGGTGGAGCCGAACGTCAAGGACGGCAAGGGCGGCCTGCGCGATCTGCACACGCTGTTCTGGATCGCCAAATACCTCTACCAGGTGCACGACCGCGCCGAGCTGGTTCCCCTTGGCGTGTTCACCGAGCGCGAGCTGTTGCGCTTCGTCAAGTCGGAGGAATTCCTGTGGAGCGTGCGCTTCGCGCTCCACTACCTGACCGGCCGCGCCGAGGAGCGCATCACGTTCGACGTCCAGGGCGAGCTCGCCCAGCGGCTCGGTTATAAGCAGCGTACCGGTGCGCGCTCGGTCGAACGCTTCATGAAGCACTATTACCTGTACGCCAAGGAGGTCGGCGACCTGACGCGCATCTTCTGCGCCGTGCTCGAGGAGCGTCACAAGCGCCGCCCGCGCTTCCGCCTTCCGCTGGTCGGCCGGGACCGTCCCGAGATGGTGGACGGCTTCGTGCTGTCGGGCGGCCGCGTGGATGTCGGCGAGCCGGGCATGTTCGCCCGCGATCCCGTGATGATGCTCCGCCTCTTCCATCTGGCGCAGGAGCGCGAGCTCGATATCCATCCGCACGCGCTGCGCGCGGTGACGCAGAGCTCGCGGCACGTCAATGCGGACCTGCGCGCCGACAGGCGCGCCGCCAAGCTGTTCCTCGAGATGCTGACGTCGAAGAAGGATCCCGAGACGACTCTGCGGCGTCTCAACGAAGCCGGCGTGTTCGGCCGCTTCATTCCCGACTTCGGCCGAGTCGTCGCGCAGATGCAGCACGACATGTACCACGTGTACACGGTGGACGAGCACACCATCCGCGCCATCGGCATGCTCGGCAAGCTCGAGAGTGGCAAGCTGCGCGAGGAGAACCCGCTCGCCACCGAGGTCATCGACAAAGTGCTGTCGCGGCGCGTGCTATTCGTCGCCGTGCTGCTGCACGACATCGCCAAGGGTCGCGGTGGCGACCATTCCGTGCTTGGCGCCGAAGTTGCCAATCGCGTCGGACCGATGCTCGGCCTCGAGGAGCAGGAGACCGAGACCGTCGCCTGGCTGGTGCTGCACCACCTCGACATGAGCAAGACGGCGTTTCGCCGCGACGTGCACGATCCCAAGACCATCGCGGACTTCGCCGCGCTGGTGCAGAGCCCCGAGCGCTTGCGCCTGCTGCTGGTGCTCACTGTGTCCGACATCCGCGCCGTCGGGCCGGGGCGATGGAACGGATGGTCGGGGCAGCTGTTGCGCGAGCTGTACTTCGCCACCGAGGCGGCGCTGGCGGGGGGCGAGTCCGTCGTCGGCGCCAGCAAGCGGCGCATCGAGGAGGCGCGCGCCGCATGCATTGCGGCGCTGGCGGACTGGCCCGCTGCCGAGCGGGACGCGCACATGGAGCGCTTCTACCCGGCGTACTGGAACTCGTTCGACCTCGAGATCCAGCTGCGCCACGCTCGCTTCCTGCGCGGCGCCGGCCGCGAGGCGCATTCCCTGGCCATCGGCGTCGAGCCGCTGCCTCAGCAGGGGGTTTCCGAGGTGACCGTCTACGCCCAGGATTATGCCGGGCTGTTTGCCGGCGCGGCGGGCGCCATGGCCCTGGCCGGCGCCAACATCGTCAACGCCCGCGTGGTGACTCTGAACGACGGCATGGCCCTGGAAAGCTTCTGGGTGCAGGGCCCCGACGGAGGCCCGCTGCAACGTCCCGAGGACGTGACGCATCTCAAGAAGACTCTCACCGAGGTGCTCACCGGCAAGCTCTCGCCCGCCAAGATCCTGCGCCAGCGCAAGGACCTCGGGCGCACCCGCGTCTTCACCGTGCAGCCGCGCGTGCTGGTGGACAACGCGGCCAGCGACAAGTTCACCGTCATCGAGGTGAACGCGCGCGATCGCCGCGGCCTGCTCTTCACCATCACCCAAGCGCTCCTCGACTTCGGCTTGAGCATCTCCAGCGCGCGCATCGCCACCTACGGCGAGCGCGCCGTGGATGTCTTCTATGTGCGCGATCTCATCGGCCACAAAATCACCGCCGAGCCGCGCATCGCGCGCCTGCGCGAGAAGCTCCTCGCCGCGCTCGCCGACGAGCCCGCGCCGGCGCCGGTCGTTCCGGCGCACGCCCCTGCCGCCGAATAACGTCTCCTAGAAGGCTCCTCGTGCTGAGCTTGTCGACGCATGAGGGCTATGATGTAGCTCCTCGCCCTTCGACGAGCTCAGGACGCGGAAGTCTGTCGTGAGCCTGCTCAAGACCAGCGCCACCATCGGCGCCTTCACGTTCCTAAGCCGCCTCACCGGCTTCGCGCGCGACATGCTCATCGCCGCAATCCTCGGCGCCGGCATGGTGTCCGACGCATTCTTCGTCGCCTTCAAGCTGCCGAGCTTGTTCCGCCGCCTGTTCGCCGAAGGCGCATTCTCCTCCGCGTTTGTGCCGATCTTCACCGGCCTGTTGCAGCGCGAGGGGCGAGACGCGGCGCGCACGTTCGCCGAGCAGGCGCTCGCGGCGCTGACGCTCGTGCTGCTGGCGCTGCTCGCCGTGTTCGAGATCTTTATGCCGTGGCTGATGCTGGGCCTGGCGCCCGGCTTCATCTCCGATCCGCCCAAGTTCGATCTGGCGGTGGAGCTGACCCGCATCACCTTCCCCTACCTCTTGTTCATCAGCCTCGTGTCGCTCATGGGCGGCGTGCTCAACAGCCTCGGCCGCTTCGCGGCGCAGGCGGCGGCGCCGATCGTGTTGAACGTGGTGTTGATCGGCGCGCTGCTCATCTTCCGCGATGCTCTCGACTCGAACGGCCACGCGTTGGCGTGGGGCGTGTTCGCCGCCGGCGTGCTGCAGCTTGCCGGCATGACTGTCGCCTGCTGGCGCGCCGGCATGCGGTTGCGGGTGCGCGTGCCGCGGCTCACCGCCCCGGTGCGCGAACTCGGGCGTCTGCTGGTGCCGGGCGTGGTCGGCTCCGGCGCCGCGCAGGTGAACATCGCCGTGGACATCATCATCGCCTCGCTGCTGCCCACCGGCGCCGTCTCCTACCTCTTCTATGCCGACCGTCTCGTGCAGCTGCCGCTTGGCGTCGTCGGCGTCGCGGTCGGCACGGCGCTCTTGCCGCTGCTCGCGCGCCAGCTCGGTGCCGGCGACGAATCGGCCGCGCAGAACAGCCTCAACCGCGCCATCGAGTTGGTCCTGTTGCTGTGCGTTCCGGCGGCCGTCGCACTCATGGTGTGTGCGCAGCCGTTCATCGAAGTGCTGTTCGAGCGCGGCGAGTTCACGCCGGCGGCTACGCGCGCGACCGCGGCGGCGGTCGTCGCCTTCGCCGGCGGCCTTCCCGCCTACGTGCTCATCAAGGCGCTGTCGCCGCCGTTCTTCGCCCGCAAGGACACGCGCACCCCGGTGAAGGTCGCGGTGTTCACCCTGGCGCTCAACATCGTACTCAACCTCGCCCTGATGGTGCCGTTGCGCCACGTCGGCCTGGCGCTGGCGACGGCCCTTTCGGCGTGGGTGAACGCCGGCGTGCTGGCGTTCCTGCTGCGCCGGCGCGGGCAGCTCGTGTTCGACGCGCGGCTGCAACGCGCCGTCGTGCGCAGCCTGCTCGCCGTCGCGGTCATGGGTGCCGCCCTGTGGGGCGCCATCCGCTATGCGCCACCCGCGGTGTTCGACGGGGACGGCTGGTCGCAGTGGCTGGGCGTCGGCGTGCTGGTGGCGCTCGGTCTCGGCACCTACGCCCTCGGCCTGCAGCTCCTGGGGGTCGCGACGCTCGCCGACCTGCGCCGCTTCGGGCGCGGGCGTTGACCCTGAACTAGGGCCGCGCGATAAGCACGCGCCATGCCAAAACCCACCAAGCGCATCCTTTCGGGCGTCCAGCCCACCGGCAACCTGCACCTCGGCAACTATCTCGGTGCGTTGCGCAACTGGGTGCGCCTGCAGGCCGAGTACGAGTGCTTCTATTGCCTCGTCGACCTGCACGCCATCACCGTGCAACAGGACGCGGCCGCGTTGCGGGCCAGCACCCGCGACGGCGCCGCCATGCTGCTCGCCATGGGAGTCGATCCGAGCAAGTCGGTGCTGTTCGTGCAGTCGAATGTGCCGGCGCACGCCGAGTTGGGGTGGATCTTCAACTGTGTCGCGCGTATCGGCTGGCTGAACCGCATGACGCAGTTCAAGGAGAAGGCCGGCAAGAAAAAGGAGAACGCCACCGTCGGTCTCTATGTCTATCCGACGCTGATGGCGGCCGACATTCTGGTATATCTCGCCACGCACGTGCCGGTCGGCGATGACCAGCGTCAGCACCTCGAGCTGTGCCGCGACATCGCCCAGTCGTTCAACTCGCAGTGCGGCGTCGAGTACTTCCCCTTACCCGAGGCGCTTATCCTCGGCGAAGCGACGCGCGTGATGAGCCTGCGCGACGGACAGAAGAAGATGTCCAAGTCGGACGAGTCCGACTACACGCGTATCAACATGTCGGATTCGCCCGACCTGATTGCCCAGAAGATCCGCAAGGCGCGCACCGATCCCGAGCCGCTGCCCGGGGACCCGAAGGGTCTCGAGAGCCGGCCCGAGGCGAAGAACCTCGTCGGCATCTTCGCGGCGCTCGCCGACCGCGCGCCGGCCGACGTTCTCAAGGACTACGGTGGCGCCCAGTTCTCCAAGTTCAAGGAGGACCTCGCCGAGCTCGCCATCGCCAAGGTCGGCCCCATCACTACCGAGATGCGACGGCTGCAGGGCGATCCCGGACATGTCGAGCGCGTGCTCCACGAGGGCGCCGAGCGCGCCCGCGCCGTCGCCGATCCGATCGTGCGCGACGTGAAGGAGATCGTCGGTTTCTTGCGCGCCTAACGCAGCGCAGCGAACTCCTCCGCGAGGATTGCGTACAGCACCGAGTCGCGCCACTCGCCGCGCACCAGCTTGTCGCCACGCAGGATTCCTTCGCGGCGCATGCCGAGACGCTCCATCACCCTCCACGATCGCTCGTTGTGAACATCGGCGGTGGCGAAGATGCGGTGCACGCCGAGAGTGCCGAATCCGAAGGCGAGCACCGTGCGCATGCCCTCGGTCGCAATGCCCTTGCCCCACCAATCGGGGTCGAGGCCGTAGCCGAGGCTGGCGCTGTGCCTGGCCTTGCCGCGCACGGTGATGCTGAGCGCACCGATCATCGGCCCGCCCTCGTGCCGCTCGACGGCAAACGTCCAGGTTCCTTCGGCATCGGGCATGCCACCCGCTACGCGGTCCCCAACGTACTTGTCGGAAGTCTCCACCGTCAGCGGCTCCAGCGGCAGGTAACGCCAGAACACCTCGCGGGTGGCATAAGCCGCCACCGACGGCGCGTCGGAGGTGCGGAACGGCCGCAACAGTAGCCTTTCCGTCGTCAGGGTCGCCATGGACGGATTGTAGACGCCTGCTTGATCGCCGCCGTTGGGTCCCCATCTAGTGGGAAAGGAGGGGGGAGGACATGGCCGAGACCTCGGAAAACCCGCGCCGCATCCCGTTCTGGGGCCGCGTGCGCCTTCCCTTCCGCCGCGCCGCCGCGGCTCATTCCCGACACGCCCATCAATCTGAAGCCGCTGCACCTCGCCGACGCCAACGTGCGCGCGACGGTCGGAACGTTGCGCGTGCCGATGTTCGAGTTCAAGGATGCGGCGGCGCGCGCGGCGCTCGCCAACGGCGTCGCCGACCTCGAGGTCAGCAAGGCAAGCCTCGCCGGCGGCGCGTTCAATTTCACCCTGCACGTCGACGACTCTGGTCCCAAGCCGACCCTGAACGGCAAGATCGCCGGCAGCGACTTCCCGATCGGCTTCATTCGTGCGCGGCAACCTCGGCAACAACATCGAGGGCCTCGTTGCCATCGACGCGCAACTGGCGGGCGCCGGCCGCTCGCCGGCCGAGATCGCTGCCTCGCTCGACGGCCACGTCCAGCTGCTGATGGGCGAGGTGCGCGCCAACGTTCGCGGGCTCGAAGCCATGATCGGCGGCATCGGCACCGCGCTCGGCACCCTTTTCAACGCGGGTGGCGACGACTGGAGCGTGGTGAACTGCTCGGCGTTGCGCTTCGCGGTGAGGGACGGCATCGCCAACGGCGAGGTCATCCTGTTCGACTCGCGCTTCGCCACGGTGGGGGGCGAGGGCACCGTGGACCTCGGCACCGAGCGTCTCGACCTTCTCATCACGCCGAAGTCGAAGGCCGCCGTGACCCTCAACATCTCGGCGCCGGTGCGCATCCAGGGCACCTTTCTCAATCCAAGCTTCACGCCCGACACGCTATCGGTGGCGCGGCGCATCCTCGGCGTCGCCGGCATCTTCGTCTTCCCGCCGGCAGCGCTGGCGGGCCTCGTTTCGCTGGGCGCCACCGGCAACGCCTGCATCGACCTCACCCGCGCCGACGCCGGCGGGACACGCCCCGCGGCGAACGCGCCGGCGGCGCCGGCAAACGCACCGGAGCAGCCGCGGCGCCCGCACCGATCGGGCGGGCGCTGGAGAACCTCGACCAGGGCCTTCGCAACCTGTTCGGCCGCTAGACCGACAGAAACCGGCGCCTCCTGCGTTGGGTTATCCACAGGCCAAGCTTGGCCTGTGCAGGAAATCCACAGTGCTTCAAGGGCAACTCCGGCAAAAATTTCTTGGCCGTCAGGCGGGGACCGATGGACACCCGCCCCGGCGGTTTCCTATTAACCACAAAGCCTAGCTCACGATGAGATGGCGCCCCTTTGGGCAAAGGGGCTCATCGCGCAGCCAAGGGAGGATCGGTGCGGGTTTGCGCGAGGAAAACCGGCGGCGCAGCGACTCTACGCGCCAACGGCGGCCCCGCCCGCGGAGTATGCGGGGCCGGAAACGGTAATGGGCACTCTGGTGCCGCCAGGCGGGCCGTCGCGCTCAGCCTCCTGCTAGCCCTGGCCTCGCCGAACGTATCGGCTTCGCCCGGCGCCGAGCTTGAGGGTGGCGAAAGCGTGGGCGTGTTCTACCAGGTGCCTATGCGCGAACTCGTCATCGGCATCGCCGATGTCGCCGACCTGTCGCACCGGTTCGTCCAGCTTGGCTATCACCTCGACCACGTGCGCTACGGCGCCGGCGAGGTGCCGCGCATCCTGCTCGCCAACCTTCCCGGCGATCTCACCGAGATCAAGACGGTGGAAGTGCGCAAGGTCCTGTTCATCCAGGCGATCCTGCCGCTCATCCTGCGCGCCAACGAGCAGATCGCCGCCGATCGCGAGCGGCTGCGCGGCATCCTGGCGCGTCGCGGCACCTGGAGCGAGCAGGACGCTGCATGGGTGGCGACGCTCGCGGCGCGCTACATGGTCGATCCTTCCGCCACCGGCGAGCTCTTGCGCCGCGTGGACGTCATTCCGACGTCGCTCGCCATCGCGCAGGCCGCCGAGGAATCGGGTTGGGGCACCTCGCGCTTCGCCATCGCGGGCAACGCGGTGTTCGGCCAGTGGACCTATGATCCCGAAAAGGGCCTGGTGCCGATCGCCCGCGAGGAGGGGCGCACCCACCTCGTTCGCTCGTATGACGGGCTGCTCGGCTCGGTCGCCGGGTATGCGCTCAATCTGAATACCCACGACGCCTACAACGCCTTCCGCAACCGGCGCCAAATGATGCGGACCGAGGTCGGCGCGCTCGACGCCACGCTCCTCGCCAGCACCCTGATCTACTACTCCGAAGGCCGTCGCGATTACACCAAGCGCATCCGCGACATCATGGATATCAACGACCTAACCGCCTTCGACGACGCCCGCCTGAGCCGCGAGCTACGCAGCTTCTACTGAGATCTTTGCGGCCAGGGCGCTGGCCGCAAGTGGGTCAGCGGGTCGGGACCGTGAACTGCGTGCCGAACCAGCGCCAGCGGTCGCCGTCGCCGCGCACGGTGCAGTTGAAGCGCGCACGGCCGGGTGGGAACGGCGTTTCCGCCCGCACCTCGATGCGCCGGCCCAGCCGCTCCATGCGGGCCGGCTGCGACTCGTGCGAGGCGAAACAGTTGATCTGTTCGATGTTGCGCACGCCGTCCACCACCGTGAAACCGAACGCCGGCGGATTGTTGGTCCGCGTCAGCACCGGATCGTCCGGAGTGACGTCGCGTGCTCCCAGCGGCTGGGCATTGGCGGCGAGCACGAAGCGCGCCTGGGCACCGAAGGTTTCGTTGAGCGAGAAGCGCGGCTGATAGAAGAGGTCGAGACCGGACTCCGCCACGCCGGAATGCTGGCCGAACGCGGCGATATAGCCCGCACGTTTCACGGCATCCTTGGCTTGCAGGCTCATTTCGCCGAACGGGTAGGAGAACAGCGTCGGCACCTGGCCGAGCTCTTGTTGGAAGCGGCGATTGGATTTCTCGATTTCGACCCGCAGCTCTTCCTGCGTCATGTCCGGCATGTGACCGTGCGAAGCGGTGTGGGCGCCGACGGTCACCCCCGCACGCGCCATTTCGCGCACTTGGTCCCAGCTCAAATAGCCACGCGTTCGATTGTCGATATAGTCCGTCGACAGGAAGATGGTGAATGGCAGCCCTGCCGCTCGCAGACGCGGGAACGCCTCGGTGTAGGTGGTCGCGTAGCCGTCATCGATGCTGATGGCCACGGTTCGCTCCGGCAGCGGGCGGCCGGTGAGCAGGGCTTCGGCGATCTCTCCCAACGGCAAGACGTTGTAGGCGCCGCTCTTCAATTCGGCGATGTGGGCTTCGAACTGCTCCAGGCGGATATTGGTTGCCGGAACGGCGTTCTCGCCAAAGCGGTGATAGTTGAAGATAACCGCACCCGTCAGAGGCGCGGCGGCCGGTGCTCCTTGGGCAAGCCCCGGCTCCGGGCGGGGAAACCCCAGGGCGCACATCGCGGCCAGCGCCACCGCAAGGCGCGGGCGGCGCCCCAGGGCGATAAGGCTGAGGTTTCGCATATGCGCGGCAGAATACACCACTCGCGCGGGCCGGGCCGGATGGCTCCGGCGAACGCATGCGGCCACACGAAGTATCGCCAATGAACGTTCTCGCGGTGGAAATGGCGCAAGCGGCCTGCTCGGTGGCGATCCGCTGCGACGGCCGCTTGGCGGCGCAGCGGCGCCTCGATACTGGCCGCACCCAGGCGGAGGCACTGTTGCCGATGATCGGCGAAGCACTGGCGTCGGCGCGTGTCGGATATGGCGACCTGAACCTGCTTGCCGCGGCGGTTGGGCCCGGCCTGTTTACCGGCGTGCGGGGCGGTTTGGCCGCAGTGCGCGCCTTTCGCCTGGTGCTGAAGGTGCCCGCACTCGGCGTCGGCACGTTGCACGCAGTGGCGGCGCATGCGGTCGAGCAGGGGGTGGCGCGGGAAGACGAGTCGATCTTCGTCGTCAACGACGCACGCAACGACGAAGTGTACGCACAGTGGTTCTCGCTGGCGGCGCAACCGCTCGGCGCCGCCGGCCTGTTGAGCGTGGACGAAGCAGCGGCGATGGCGCCGCGCGGCGCGGTTGTGCTCGGCACCGCGGCAAGCCTCCTCGCCGCGCGGGCCGGGCCGGGATTGCGCGTGGAAGAAGGCTACGGCGAAGCCGACGCCGCAATCGTCGCTGCGCTCGCCGAGGCGGCGGCGCGCGCGCCCGGATTTCACGATCCGGGTCCGCCACGGCCACTCTATGTGCGCAAGCCGCACGCGCGCACCCTGGACGAGTCCAAGCGCTAAATTGCGACCTCGACAGTATTTAATGGAATTTTCTCGGCCAATTGGTGAAATGAAAGTAGACGGCAAGGTTGTTCTAGGTTGCCGCCACCGGAAGGCGTCAATATATACGAAGCAGCCGGCAGCCTTTGGGTTCCGCAATATATGTCCATAATGTCCGAGAAATCCGAAAACAGCAGCGACCTTCTCGCCTTCACCACGGACATCGTGTCTTCATACGTCGCCAACAACACGGTCGCGGTGCAGGACTTGCCGCAGCTCATCCAGCAGGCGTACGCGGCGCTGGCCGGAGTGGGCAATGCGCTAGCGGCCAAGGAGCGTCCGACGCCAGCCGTGTCGGTCAAGCGCTCTATCACGCCCGACCACATCGTCTGTCTCGAAGACGGAAAGAAGCTGAAGATGCTCAAGCGGCATCTGAAGACGCGCTGCAACCTCACGCCCGACGAATACCGCAAGCGCTGGGGTTTGCCGGCCAATTATCCGATGGTCGCTCCCAACTACGCCGCGCAGCGCAGTGACCTGGCCAAGAAGATTGGCCTCGGCACCACGCGCCGGCGCAAGCGCGTCAAGTGATAGCCCGGAACGGGACGGCTGCCGTGGCAACGGGCGCCAAAGCCTCGGGACTAGCGATTAAGCCGGACGCTCGCCGCATCGAGGAGCTGTGCAGCGAGCGCGGCATTCGCATGACCGAGCAGCGGCGCATCATCGCGCGCGTGCTGTCCGAGTCCGGCGATCATCCGGACGTCGAGGAGCTGCACCGGCGCTTGAGCGCCGTGGATCCCAAGATCAGCATCGCCACGGTATATCGCACCGTGCGCCTGTTCGGCGACGCCGGCATCCTTTCCCGCCATGACTTCGGCGACGGCCGTGCCCGCTACGAGATGGCGCCCGAGGAGCATCACGATCACCTCATCGATCTGCGCACGGGCAAGGTGATCGAGTTCCAGGACGAGCGCATCGAGAAGCTGCAGCGCGAGGTCGCCGAGCGCCTGGGCTTCCGCCTCGTCGATCACCGCCTCGAGCTCTACGGCGTGCCGCTCGAGGACAAGAAGGACTGACGCTCCGGCTCGTCGGCCTCCGCCATGCTCACCATTTTGCGCGCTTGGCGCTTGGTCTTCCTGCTCGCGGTGACGCTGCTGCTGGCGCCGTTCCAGCTCGCCTCGGTGTCGCTGGGGCTCGAGTTGCAGCGCCGCATTCCCGTCTTCTATCACCGCCTTGTGGCGCGCACGCTGCGCATCCGCGTCGACGTCTACGGCACGCCGTCGAAGGAGCGCCCGATGCTGTTCATCGCCAACCATTCGTCGTGGCTCGACATCGTCATCTACAGCGGACTTGCGCCGGTGTCCTTTGTCGCCAAGAGCGAGATCGCCAAGTGGCCGGGCTTCTCCATCCTGGCCAAGCTGCAGCGCTCGGTATTCGTCGAGCGCCGCCGCGGCAAGACCAAGGCAGGCGTCAACGACATCCAGACGCGCCTGCGCGCCGGCGACAACCTCGTGCTGTTCGCCGAGGGCACCAGCGGCGATGGCAACTCGGTGGCGCCGTTCAAGTCGGCGATGTTCTCCGCCGCCGAGATCGACTTGGGCAATGGCCGCGTGCCGCTCGTGCAACCGGTTGCGCTCGCCTACACTCACCTGGACGGCTTCCCGCTCGGCCCGCGCGCGCGCCATCGCCTCACCTGGTACGGCAAGGTGTCGCTGCCCTCGCATCTTTGGCGGGTGCTCGGCCAGGGACACGCGCGTGTCGCGGTCGACTTCGGTCCGGTGGTGCGGGCAACCGACTTTTCGTCGCGCAAGGAGCTGGCGCAGTTCTGCTACCGCGAGGTTTCCGAGCGGCATGGCCGCGCCATCAGCGGCCGTGCGCCGGCGCCCGCCGCTGCTGGGGCTCGCGCTGCTACGCCGCAGGCGGCCGTTCCGCCCCCGGCTTGACGGCAACCCTTGGAGTGCTAACGTTCCGGCATCCAACGACGCGCGCGGCCCGTGCGGGGGTTAAGAGCCCCCGACCAGCGACCCGCGTCCTTTGGTCCGCGTCCCAGCCGGAGCCGGTTCCGTTTGCCTAAGAAGCTGTTCATCAAGACCTACGGCTGCCAGATGAACGTCTACGACTCCGCCCGCATGGCGGACGTCCTCGGCGGCCAAGGCTACGCCGCGGTGGAGACGCCGGAGGAGGCCGACCTCGTTGTTCTCAACACCTGCCACATCCGCGAGAAGGCAGCGGAAAAGGTTTACTCGGAGCTCGGCCGCCTGAATGCGCTGCGTCGTTTTCGCCGCGGCCAGGGCGGCGATCTGCGCATCGCCGTGGCGGGTTGCGTCGCGCAGGCCGAAGGCGCCGAGATGCGCCGGCGCGCGCCGTTCGTCGACCTCGTCGTCGGGCCGCAGGCGTATCACCGCCTCGGCGATCTGGTTTCGCAGCTCGAACGCGCGGGCGAGCAGGCGGTGGAAACAGATTTTCCTGCCGAGACGAAGTTCGACGCGCTACCCGCACCCAGCTCCACCGCGACCGCGGCGTTCCTCACGGTGCAGGAGGGTTGCGACAAATTCTGCTCGTTCTGCGTCGTGCCGTACACCCGCGGCGCCGAGTATTCGCGTCCTGTCGCCGACGTGCTCGCCGAGGCCGAACGTCTCGTCGAGCTCGGCGCGCGCGAGATCACCCTGCTCGGCCAGAACGTCAATGCCTATCACGGCGAACGCTCCGATGGCGGCCGCTGCTCGCTCGGCGAACTTATCCGCCGGCTGGCCGAGATCCCCGCGCTGCAGCGCATCCGCTACACGACCTCGCACCCGCTCGACATGGACCCAGAGCTGATCCGCACCCACGCCGAGGTGCCGGCACTGATGCCGTTCGTGCACCTGCCGGTGCAGTCGGGCTCGGACCGCGTGCTGGAGGCTATGAACCGCCGTCACCGCGTCGATGACTATCGCCGCGTCGTCGATGCCCTGCGCGGCGCGCGCACCGACATCGCGCTGTCCGGCGATTTCATCGTCGGCTTCCCCGGCGAAACCGACGACGACTTCGCCGACACGCTGCGCCTGGTCGAGAACGTCGGCTACGCGCACGCCTATTCGTTCAAGTATTCGCCGCGGCCTGGAACGCCGGCGGCGGAACGCGAGCAGCTCGACGACGTCGTCAAGGTGCGCCGGCTCGAGCAGCTCAACGCGCTCTTGGATTTGCAGCGCGCCACATTCGACGCGGCGACCGTGGGACGCACGGTGGGCGTGCTGCTCGAGCGCGCCGGCCGCCATCCTGGCCAGCTTGCCGGCCGCAGCCCCTACATGCAGGCGGTGCACGTCGCCGCGGACGCGAGCCTGCTCGGCACGCTCGCCAGCGTCGAGATCGATTCCGCCTGTCCAAACTCCCTGTCCGGCCGCCTCGCGGTGAGCGCGCCTTGAAGCCATCGCCTTCGCGCAAGGCGTCGGCCAAAGTCCCGGCGCGGCCGCCGCTCCTGCTGAACTTCGACGACAACCGGCTGCTCGGCCAGCTGTTCGGCGAGCACGACCGCCACCTCGCGCGCATCGAGAAGGAGTTCGGCGTCATCGTCTCCTCGCGCGGTAATCGTGTGTCTGTCGCCGGCAGCGCGGCTGCGCAGCAGGCCACCAAGCACGTACTGACCAATCTCTACGAACAGGCGCGACGCGGGCTCGACGTCGGCGACGCGGCCGTCTCCAGCGCGATCCGCATGGCTGAGCGCGGCGCGCCGCATGCGCACGGCGCCGGCAAGGCCATGGACGAGGGCTGGAGCGCCGACGACGTCGTCATCCAGACGCGCGGCCGCAAGCCGATCCTGCCGCGCTCGCCCAACCAAGCCGAGTACATCCGCGAGCTGCGCGCCAAAGAGCTTGTGTTCGGCCTCGGACCCGCCGGCACCGGCAAGACTTTCCTCGCCGTCGCGGTAGGCGTCTCCATGCTGCTTGAGGGGCGCGTCGAGCGCATCATCCTGTCGCGGCCGGCCGTCGAGGCCGGCGAACGCCTCGGCTTCCTGCCGGGCGACCTGCGCGAGAAGGTCGATCCCTACATGCGCCCGCTCTACGACGCCCTGTATCACACGCTGCCGGCCGACCGCGTCGCGCGCTCGCTCGAATCCGGAGACATCGAGATCGCGCCGCTCGCCTTCATGCGCGGGCGCACGCTGTCCGATTCCTACATCATCCTCGACGAGGCGCAGAACACCACCACCGCGCAGATGAAGATGGCGCTCACCCGCATGGGCGAGAATTCGCGCATGGTGGTGACCGGGGATCTCTCGCAGATCGACCTGCCCAAGGGCGTGAAGTCCGGCCTCAAGGAAGCGGTGCACGTGCTGCATGCCATGGATGGCGTCGGCTTCATGACGTTCGGGCAAGCCGACGTGTTGCGTCATCCGCTGGTAACGTGCATCGTCAAAGCTTACGAAACCAAGGAAGCCGAAAGCGGCAGCGACGATCGATCATGAGTGAGTTCTGTCTCGTCCGTATCATGGCGCCCTCCGAGCAGTGGCAGGCCGCCAAGCGCGATGTTCCTGACTTCGTCACCAACGTAGTGCAGCGCGCGGTGGCCGGCAGCGGCCGCGTTCACAGCGACTCGGAAGTCTCGGTCGTGCTCAGCGACGACCGCGAGCTGCGCCTGCTCAACAACGAATACCGCGGCATCGACAAGCCGACCAACGTCCTCGTCTTCCCCGGCGAGCCGCTTGACGAGGACAACACCGCCTACACCGCCGGCGGCAAGCCGCTCGTGTTGGGCGACGTGGTGCTTGCCTACGAGACGATTGCCGCCGAGGCCGCCGACCAAGGCAAGACCTTCGAGCATCATCTCGCCCATCTCTTGGTGCACGGCACGCTGCACCTGTGCCGCTACGACCACGACAAGCCGGCCGACGCCGAGAAGATGGAGAACCTCGAGCGCAAGATCCTCAAGGAGCTGAACATCAAGGATCCCTACGCCGAGCTGCCTGCGAAGCAGGACGCGCCGCCCGCACCGGAAACCCCGGCCGAGCCGGTGCCGGCCGCCGAACATCCGGCGGCGCGCAGGGCTCCCGTCGTTAAGCCGGCCGCGAAGAAGACGGCGCGCAAGAAACCGGCAAAACATGCGGCGGCGAAGCCGGTGCGCAAACCGGCTGCCGTAAGGAAGCTGACGAAAGCGCGGCCGGCGAAAGCTCGGCCCAAGGCGAAGGCCAAGCCGAAGGCGAAGGTAATTGCGAAGGTCAAGGCCAAGGCCAAGCCCAAGGCGTCGGCGCGCCGAAGCAAGTCCCGGCGATGAGTCTTCGTCCCGACGATCCAGCGGACCTCGACGGACCGGTTGCGACGACCGAGCCAGCGGCGGAGCCGTCCGTTGCGCAGACGTTCGGGGACTGGCTGCGTAACCTCGCAGGGCGCGCCGGCGACAACACCGACGACGCTCTCGCCGAGCGTCTAGGCGATGACACCAAGGCTTTCGGCAACCTGACGCCGGGTGAAAGACTGATCCTCCTGAACGTGCTGCGCCTCGGCGAGGTGCGGGTTGGCGATGTCATGGTGCCGCGCGCCGACATCGTCGCGGTGAGCGAGGACGTGCAGCTGCCCGAGCTCATCAAGTTGTTCCGCGACGGTGTGCACTCGCGCCTGCCGGTCTACCGCGGCAACCTCGACGAGATCGTCGGCTTCATTCACATCAAGGACGTCTTCGAGTTCTGGGATCGCGCCAAGCGCTTCAACCTGCCGCGCATCGTGCGCGAGATCCTGTTTGTGCCGGCCTCGATGCTCGTCGTCGACCTCCTGCTCAAGATGCGTCTCACCCGCGTGCACATGGCGGTGGTGGTGGACGAGTACGGCGGCAGCGACGGGCTCGTCACCATCGAGGACCTCGTCGAAGAGATCGTCGGCGAGATCGAAGGCGAGCACGCCCGCGTGCAAGGGCCGATGTTCACCGTGCAGGCGGACGGCAGGATCATCGCGCAGGGCCGCGCCCCGGTGATCGAGCTCGAGGAACGGCTCGGCATCGCCCTCCTGCCCGAGGAGCGCGGGGAAGACATCGAGACGATCGGTGGGTTGCTGGTGTCCCTGGCCGGGAGCGTGCCCATGCGCGGCGAGTTGATCGCCCATCCGAGCGGCCTCGAGTTCGAGGTGCTCGATTCCGATCCGCGTCGCGTCAAGCGCGTGCGCATCGCTAGAGTCAATCGCGTCGCCCAGGGAGACAAGACGGCCGGCGAGCCGCCGGTGTCCGAGGACGCACCCAGCGCATGAGCGCCCCAGCTTGAGCACTCTGGCCGCGCGGCTTGCCGGCGCCTGCGGCTGGCGCCGCACGCTCCTGCTGCTCGTGCTCGGCGCGCTCGCCACCCTGGCGATGCCGCCGGTCTCGTTCACGCCGGCGCTGCTGCTCGCGTTTCCCGGCTTGGTCTGTCTGCTGGACGGCAGCGCGCGCGGCTGGCGGGCGCTGCTCGACGGCTGGCTGTTCGGCTTCGGCTTCTTCGTCACCGGACTTTATTGGGTCTCCAACGCCCTGCTCACCGACGCCGAGCAGTTCGCCTGGCTGGTGCCGTTCGCCGTCGCCGGGTTACCGGCGCTGCTGGCACTGTTCACCGGAGCCGCCGCGCTGCTGTTCCACTGGCTGCGCACCACCGGGCCTTCGCGCGTGCTCACCTTAGCGGTGGTGTGGACCATCGGTGAATGGGCGCGCGGCCACGCATTTACCGGCTTTCCGTGGAACCTAGTCGGCACGACCTGGGATTGGTCCGACGCGATGCTGCAGGCGAACTCACTCATCGGCGTCTACGGGCTGAGCCTGCTCACCGTGCTGGTGGCGGCCGCGCCCGCGGCGCTCGCTTCGGCGGGCGGGCGCGAGGGCGCGCACGGCTGGCTGATGCCCTCGCTCGCGGCGGTGCTGGTGGCCGCCGGATTTGTATTCGGCTTCCTGCGGCTGGCCGCGGCCGACAACGGCACGGTGGCCGGCGCCGAGGTGCGCATCGTGCAGGCCAACATCGCCCAGCAGATGAAGTGGGAGCCGGACCAGCTGCGCGCCAATGTCGAGCGGCATCTCACCCTCACGCGCCGGCCCGGCATCGAGGCGCGCCGCATCGTCGTGTGGCCGGAAACGGCGCTGCCCTATGACATCGAGCGCGATGCGGCGTTGCGCTCGGCGCTCGGCGGCCTCATCGCTCCCGGCGCGCTGCTCGCCACCGGCGTGCCACGCGCCGAGCTGGATGCGACTGGACAGTACCTGTCGCGCGTCTGGAATAGCGTCGCGGTGCTCGACTCCGCCGGCGTCATCGTCGGCACCTACGACAAGGCGCACCTCGTGCCGTTCGGCGAGTACGTGCCACTGCGGCCCCTCCTCGCCTCGCTAGGGCTGCGCGCCGTCACCGGATTCCTCGACCACTCGGCCGGACCGGGTCCGCGCACGCTGGCACTGCCCGGCGTACCGCCGGTCAGCCCGCTGATCTGCTACGAAGCGATCTTTCCTGCCGCCGTCGCCGCCGAGCCGCGCCCCGGCTGGCTGCTCAACGTCACCAACGACGGCTGGTATGGCGCCTCGGCCGGCCCCTACCAGCACTTTGCCAGTGCCCGCATCCGCGCCGTCGAGGAAGGCTTGCCGCTGGTGCGCGCCGCCAACACCGGCATCTCCGGCGTGATCGACAGCTACGGGCGCGTGCGCGCCAGCCTCGGCCTGCTGGAGGAGGGCGTGGTGGATTCCGCTCTGCCGGTGGCTTTGCCGCCCACGCTGTACGCGCGCCTCGGCGACCTGCCACTCTTGATTGTCTTGGGCCTTTACGGCGCGGTGCTTATTGTCGTCGCAGTTGTGAGTAGGAAATCCGTCGCGACGGATAGATGAACCCACATGCCGACGCCACGAGCGCTTGCTATCGGACTGTCAACCCGTGGTAACCGGCGAGGATTTTTCCGTTGACCACTGCGCATGCATTCCCGTATCTAGCATACCGCCGTATGCGAGTTGCTGGCGTTCTCGGGTTGCATGCGCGCGCGTTTCCCTGCGTAGTTGGCCGGACACCACCCGGCGAGTGCCAATCCAAAAACCTACGGGGGTTCTCGCGTGGCAACTAGCGCAGGCACTGTGACGCGCCGGAAGCGGGGCGGCAAAGGCGGCCCCAACCCGATCGACGTTCACGTCGGCGGCCGTGTGCGGCTGCGGCGCACACTGCTCGGCATGAGCCAGGAGAAGCTCGCCAAGGCCGTCAATCTGACCTTCCAGCAGATCCAGAAATACGAGCGCGGCTCGAACCGCATCGGCGCGAGCCGCCTGTTCCAGTTCGCGCACGTGCTCGACGTGCCAGTGTCGTTCTTCTACGACGACATGCCCGACGGCTCCGAGAAAGCGAAGCTGCTGGCGGCCGACGGCAATGCCGAGCCGTTCGAGCAGGACCAGCTGGCGCGGCGCGAGACGCTCGAGCTGGTGCGCGCCTACTACCGCATCAACGACTCGACGGTGCGCCGGCGCATCTTCGAGCTCACCAAGACCCTCTCCCGCTCCGAAGATCGGCTTGCAAAGCGTTCCTGAGGCGCGGGGGCGCGGGGCGGCGCCAGAACCTCTTGACCGCCCCCGCCAAACGCTGCACGAAGGGCCCGCACGCGTGGGGCAACGCGTGATTCCGGTGCCAGGGCCCTCACTCGGGCCGGCGTCGCACTTGAGGGAGGCAGAAGCGTGCGGAAATCCGAGTACGTATTCACGAGCGAGTCGGTGTCGGAGGGTCATCCCGACAAGCTCTGCGACCTCATTTCCGATTCCATCGTCGACGCGTTCCTGAAGGCTGATCCGGCCGCCCGCGTCGCGTGCGAGACGCTCGCGACGACGAACAAGGTCGTGATCGCCGGCGAGGTGCGCGGCAAGGGTGCTCCTTCCGCGGACCAGCGCGCCAAGATCGTGCGCGACGCCATCAAGGACGTCGGCTACGAGCAGGACGGCTTCCACTGGAAGACCGTCGACATCGAGGACTACATCCACGCTCAGTCGGCCAACATCGCCCAGGGCGTCGACGCCGCCGGCAACAAGGACGAGGGCGCGGGCGACCAGGGCATCATGTTCGGCTACGCCTGCCGCGAGACCCCGACGCTGATGCCGGCGCCCATCTACTACGCGCACCAGATTCTCAAGCTGATGACCGAGGCCCGCCACGCCGGCAAGGAGAAGGCGTTCGAGCCCGACGCCAAGAGCCAGGTCACTCTTCTCTACGAGAACGGCAAGCCGGTGAAGGCGACATGCGTCGTCGTCTCCACCCAGCACAAGAAGGGCCTCGACCAGGACAAGATGCGCGCCATCGTGCGTCCCTACGTCGAGAAGGTCCTGCCCAAGGGCTGGATGTGCCCCGAGGACGACTTCTACGTGAACCCGACCGGCCTGTTCGAGATCGGTGGCCCCGACGGCGATACCGGCCTCACCGGCCGCAAGATCATCGTCGACACCTACGGCGGGGCGGCGCCGCACGGCGGCGGTGCGTTCTCGGGCAAGGACCCGACCAAGGTGGACCGCTCGGCGGCGTACGCCGCGCGCTACCTCGCCAAGAACGTGGTTGCCGCCGGCTTCGCCGATCGCTGCACCATCCAGGTCGCCTACGCGATCGGCGTCTCCAAGCCGCTTGCGCTGTACGTGGATACCCACGACACCGGTACGGTGGACGAAGGCAAGCTCGGCAAGGCGCTCCAGGAAGTGATGGACCTGAGCCCGCGCGGCATCCGCACCAAGCTTGGCTTGAACAAGCCGATCTATGCGCGCACCGCCGCGTACGGCCACTTCGGACGCGAGGCGGACAAGGACGGCGGCTTCTCGTGGGAGCGCACCGACCTAGTCGGCGACCTCAAGTCCGCCCTGTCCTGATCCGCTGACGAACTCTCCCGCCGGCAAGCGCAACACTCGGGTCTACGGCCGCCGTATCGGCCGGCCGCTGCGCAAGGCGCGGCAGGAGCTGATCGACTCGCTTCTGCCGCAGCTGCGTGTCGTCCCCGCGTCCGAGGGCGGACCGCCGCTCGATCTTCCGTCGCTGTTTCCGGGCGCGGAATCGATCTGGATCGAGTTTGGGTTCGGCGCGGGCGAACATCTCGCCTGGCAGGCTGCTCACCATCCAGCCGTCGGCATGCTGGGTTGCGAGGTGTTCCAGAACGGCGTCGCCAGCCTGTTGCGTCACGTGCGCGAGCAAGGCCTCGCCAATGTGCGCATCGCCGAAACCGATTCGTTCCGGGTGCTCGGTTCGCTGCCGGAAACCTCCATCGGCCGCGCGTTCCTGCTGTTTCCGGATCCCTGGCCCAAGGCGCGCCACCACCGCCGCCGCTTCGTGCGCGGCGAGGTGCTCGACCTTCTCGCCCGCGCGCTCGCCGATGGCGCCGAATTCCGCTTCGCCACCGATCACGCCGACTACTGCGCGTGGGTGCTGGCGCGGCTGCTCGCCCACCCGGCGTTCGCCTGGGCTGCCGAGCATCCGGCCGACTGGCGGGTGCGTCCCGCCGACTGGCCCCCGACCCGCTACGAGGAGCGGGCGCTCGCCGCGGGCAGAAGCCCGGTTTTCCTGACGTTTCAGCGCAGGCCGCGCCGGTCCGGAGCGACCTAGGCGGTTGCGCCGCTGTCTCAGGCCGAGGCCGGAGGCGGCCACTTTGCAGTTGCCCCGCCCGGTTGACCGCCCTATATCGGACGCATCTGGTCGGCCTGACGTTCGTCAGTACGGCATCTGAAAGTGGGTCCTCTCGATAGGGTTGACCTACTTCCCTAGACCCGAAATGACCCAAGGTTGCGGGCCGGGCGGCAGGCCGGACGCGGCCGGTATCTTGCCTACCGCCGGCTGATTGCCACGGGTACGCTTGACCACAACCAAGGCCAAGGAATTGCACGAGCTGCTGGCGCCGTCGCTTGCCTCCATGGGCTACGACCTGGTGCAGGTGCGGCTGCTGACAAGCGGCCGCCCGACCCTGCAGGTGCTCGCCGAGCCGGCGTGCGGAGGCTCCATGAGTCTCGACGACTGCAGCATGGTCAGCCGCCACATCTCCGCCGTGCTCGACGTCGAGGACCCCATCGCCGGCGCCTACAACCTCGAGGTCGGCAGCCCAGGCATCGACCGCCCGCTGGTGAAGGCCGCCGACTATGAGCGCTTCCAAGGCGAGCAGGCCAAGATCGAGACCACCGCGATGCTGGACGGGCGCAAGCGCTTCCGCGGCGTGCTCGACGGAGTCGCCGACGGCGCCGTCCGCATTCGGGTGGAGGACGGCGACGCGCACACTACCTGCGCCATTCCGCTCGATCAGATCGCGTCGGCCAAGCTCGTGCTCACCGACGACCTCATCGCTCGCGATGCGCTGCGCCGCGGCAAAGGCCGCGACAAGGGCGACGGCGCCTCGGACACCCGCCGTGCGAGCGGCAACAAGGCCCGATAGGCCTAGCTAGGAACGAAGACCATGGCTGCAGAAGTCGACCAAGAAGCCCCGACGGCCAGCTGGAACCGCATGGAGCTGCTCCAGCTCGCCGACGCGGTCGCGCGCGAGAAGAGCATCGAGCGCGAGACGGTGATTGCGGCGATGGAAGAGGCGATCCAGAAAGCGGCTCGCTCGAAGTACGGGCACGAGAACGACATCCGCGCCGAGATCGATCCCAAGAACGGCGAGATCCGCATCTTCCGCTGCCTCGAGGTGGTCGAGAGCGTCGAGAACGAGCCGACGCAGATCACGCTCAAGGAGGCGTCCAGCCACAACCCCGACGCCCAGGTCGGCGACATCTTGGCCGAGCCGTTGCCGCCAGTGGACTTCGGCCGCATCGCCGCGCAGACGGCGAAGCAGGTCATTGTGCAGAAGGTGCGCGAGGCCGAGCGCGAGCGTCAGTACGAGGAATACAAGGACCGCATCGGCGAGATCGCCAACGGCCTGGTGAAGCGCGTCGACTACGGCAACGTCATCGTCGATCTCGGCCGCGCCGAAGCGATCGTACGCCGGGACGATCTGTTGCCGCGCGAGTCGTTCCGTCAGGGCGACCGCATCCGCGCCTACATCTACGACGTGCGCCGCGAGCTGCGTGGCCCGCAGATCTTCCTTTCGCGCACGCATCCGCAGTTCATGATCCAGCTCTTCAAGCAGGAAGTGCCGGAGCTCTACGACGGCATCATCGAGATCAAGGCGGTCGCCCGCGATCCGGGCAGCCGCGCCAAGATCGCCGCGCTGTCCAACGACACCAGCATCGACCCGGTCGGCGCGTGCGTCGGCATGCGCGGCAGCCGCGTCCAGGCCGTCGTCAACGAGCTGCAGGGCGAGAAGATCGACATCATCCAGTGGTCGCCCGACGCCGCCACCTTCATCGTCAACGCGCTGGCGCCCGCCGAGGTCGCCAAGGTCGTGCTGGACGAGGAGGCCAAGCGCATCGAGGTCGTCGTGCCCGACGATCAGCTGTCGCTCGCCATCGGCCGCCGCGGCCAGCATGTGCGCCTCGCCTCGCAGCTCACCGGCTGGGACATCGACATCCTCACCGAAAAGGAAGAGTCCGAGCGCCGTCAGGAAGAGTTCAAGCAGCGCACCCAGCTGTTCGTCTCGACCCTCGACGTGGACGAATTCCTCGCCCAGCTCCTGGTGACCGAGGGCTTCTCCACGGTCGAGGACATCGCCTTCGTGCCCGAGGACGAGCTCGGCTCGATCGAAGGCCTCGACGAGGGTGTGGCGGGCGAGCTGCGCAAGCGTGCGCTGCAATACCTCGAGGCGCGCAACGCCGAGTTCGAGGCGACGCGCAAGAAGCTCGGCGTCCACGACGACGTCGCCGCCATCGAGGGCCTGACGCCGGAGATGCTGGTGATTCTCGGTGAGAAGAACGTCAAGACGCTCGATGACCTCGCCGACCTTGCCGGCGACGAACTCCTCGACCTGTTGCCCGACGCCGGCCTGACCGCCGACGACGCCAACGCCATCATCATGAAGGCGCGCGCGCATTGGTTCCCCGAAGGCGAGGGACCGGGCGAGGGTGCGGATGCGAAAGGGCCGGAGGGCGCCGCCTGACCCGCTCGCGCACCCATCGGGACGATTCGGAGCGCCGCTGCATTGTCAGCGGCGTCACCGAGCATCCGTCGGCGCTGATCCGCTTCGCGGTGGATCCGGACGGCGCGGTCGTGCCGGATGTCGAGGAGCGCCTGCCCGGGCGGGGGATGTGGGTGGCAGCCGAGGGCGCGCTGCTCGAACGGGCGGTCGAGCGCAACGCGTTCGCCCGCGCGGCGCGCCGTTCGGTACGCGTGCCGGTGGACATCGCGGCGATGACCGAGCGCGCCATCGCGCGGCGCGCGCTCGATCTGCTGGGTCTAGCCCGCCGCGCCGGCGCCGTGATCGCCGGCAGGGAGGCGATCTTCGCCGCCGCCCGCGCGCAGCGGCTTGCACTAGTGGTTGCAGCGGAATCGCGCGCGAATTACGCGGAAATTCCCGGCGCGGTGCCGCGCGTCACCTGCCTGTCGCTATCCGAAATGAGTTTGGCGCTGGGCGGCGAAAATGTGGTACATGCAGGCCTCGCCCCAAGCTCGCTCAGCGAGCAATTCCTGCGCCAGGCGCAGCGGTTGCGGGGCCTCCGCGGCGGTTCGGCCGTGGTCCCACTGTCGGAAGCGACCCACGGGTCGGCGGAGACCAACGATCAGCCACAGAGTCGGGTGACAGAACCCGTTGGTACAAGTGCAGCACGTATGCCTGAAGGACTGACATGAGCGACACCAAGGATTCCGACGACGCGCCGCTGACGCTGAAGGCGCCGCGCCGCCTCGAGATCAAGAAGACGGTGGGCTCTGGCCAGGTCCGTCAAAGCTTCAGCCGCGGCCGCACCAAGGCGGTGCAGGTCGAGGTGAAGAAGTCCCGCTCCGTAGGCCGCGGCGCGGGCGATGCATTGTTCCGCGCGCCCGGCGAGCGCGAGGAGGCTCCCGAGCCTGCCGCCCCGGTGCAGCCGCAGGTGGAAGCCAAGGCGCCCGCTGCGCCGCCGCCGCCCTCCGCCGCGTCGCAACGCGGCCGCGTCGTCCTCAAGTCGCTCACCGACGACGAGAAGGCGGCGCGCGCCCGCGCCGTCGATGGCGCCCGCGCGCGCGACGAAGACCTGCGCCGCCGCGCCGAGGACGAGGCGCGCCGCAAGGCCGAGGAAAACGCACGTCTTGCGCGCGAGCACGAGGAGGCCGAGCAGCGCAAGGCGGAAGAGGAAGCGCGCAAGCGCGAAGAGGAAGAAGCCAAGCGCAAGGGTGAGGAAACCGCGGCGCGCAAGCTCGCGGATCCGGAATCGCCGGCCGTGGAGGAGCAGCGCGCCGCCGCCGAGGTCCGTGCGCGCCGTCCGCGCGCGCCCGAGCCGCAGCGGCGCATGCCCGGCCGCAAGGCCGAGCCGCGCCTGCGCACCGGCCGTCTGACCCTGAACGAGCTTGAGGAGAACGAGCGCACCCGCTCGCTCGCCTCGGTGCGCCGCGCCCGCGAGCGCGAGAAGCGCCAGGGCAGCGAGCAGCTCGAGCAGAAGAAGATCTTCCGCGACGTGGTGGTGCCGGAAGCGATCACGGTGCAGGAGCTCGCCAACCGCATGGCCGAGCGCGCCGTCGACGTGGTCAAGGCCCTCATGCGCATGGGCATGATGGTGACGGTCACCGCCACCATCGATGCCGACACCGCCGAGCTCCTGGTCGCCGAGTTCGGCCACCGCGTGAAACGCGTCTCCGAAGCCGACGTCGAGGTCGGCCTCACCGGCGAGAAGGATGCCGACGAGACGCTGCAGTCACGCGCCCCGGTCGTCACCGTCATGGGTCACGTCGACCACGGCAAGACGTCGCTCTTGGACGCCCTCCGCAAGACCGACGTCGCCGCGGGCGAGTCCGGCGGCATCACCCAGCACATCGGCGCCTATCAGGTCGAGATGAGCTCGGGCGCCAAGATCACGTTCCTCGACACGCCCGGCCACGAGGCCTTCACCGCCATGCGCGCGCGTGGCGCCAACGTCACCGACATCGTCGTGCTGGTGGTGGCGGCCGACGACGGCATCATGCCGCAGACGGTCGAGGCCATCCGCCACGCGAAGGCCGCGAACGTGCCCATCATCGTCGCCGTCAACAAGATCGACCTGCACACCGCCAACCCGCGTAAGGTGCGCGAGGCGTTGCTGCAGCACGAGATCGTCGTCGAGGAGATGGGCGGCGAGACCATCGCGGTGGACGTCTCCGCCAAGACTCGCCAGGGCCTCGACAAGCTCGAGGAGACCATCCTGCTGCAGGCGGAAATCCTCGAGCTCAAGGCCAACCCGGATCGCATGGCCGAAGGCGCCGTGGTCGAGGCCAAGGTCGACATCGGCCGCGGCCCGGTCGCCACCGTGCTGGTGCAGCTTGGCACGCTGCGCGTCGGCGACAACTTCGTCGCCGGCGGCGTGGTCGGCCGCGTGCGTGCACTGGTCGGCGATCGCGGCCAGAAGCTCGAATCGGCCGGCCCCAGCGTGCCGGTCGAGGTGCTCGGTTTCACCAGCGCGGCGGAAGCGGGCGACACCTTCCTGGTCGTCGAGAACGAAGCGCGCGCCCGCGAGGTGGCTGCCTACCGCCAGCGCCGCGGCCGCACGCTGCGCATCGGCGGCGAGCGCACCACCGTCGAGCAGCTGTTCGCCAAGATCAAGGCGGGCGAAATCGCCGGGGTGCCGGTCGTCGTCAAGACCGACGTGCAGGGCTCGCTCGAGGCTCTCATCGGCGCGGCGCGCAAGCTGTCGACCGAGGAGGTCGCGGTGCGCGTCATCCACGGTGGCGTCGGCGCCATCAACGAGTCCGACGTGCAGTTCGCCAAGGCGTCGGGTGCGCTCATCATCGGCTTCAACGTGCGCGCCAACACGCAGGCGCGCGACCTCGCCAACCGCGACGGCGTCGAGATCCGCTACTACTCGATCATCTACGACGTGGTGGACGACCTGCGCACGCTGCTGACCGGCAAGCTCGCGCCGACCATCAAGCAGAACTTCATCGGCAACGCGCAGATCCTCGAGGTGTTCAACATCACCAAGGTCGGCAAGATCGCCGGCTGCAAGGTGACCGAGGGCGTCATGCGCCGCGGCGCGCCGGTGCGGCTGCTGCGCGACAACGTCGTCATCCACGAGGGCAAGCTCAGTCAGCTGAAGCGCTTCAAGGACGACGTTGAGGAGGTAAAGGCGGGCCTCGAGTGCGGCATGGCGTTCGAGAAGTACCAGGACATCCAGGTTGGCGACGTCATCGAGGCGTTCGAGGTCGTCGAGATCGCGCGCACGCTGTAGAGCGTTTCGAGGAGGTCCATGATGGACCGCCGTTCGTCTCGTCATTCGGATGCTCGTGGAACTGCGCGGCCCCCGAGCCAGCGCCAGCTGCGCGTGGGCGAGGAGCTGCGTCACGCGCTCTCGGAGATCTTCGCGCGCGGCGACCTGCGCGATCCCGACCTCACCGGCCGCTCCATCACCGTCACCGAGGTACGCGCCTCTCCCGATCTGCGCAACGTCACCGCCTACGTGACGTTGCTGGGCGGCGTCGCACTGAACGCGCGCAATCCCGAGGAAGACCCCAACGACGCGTTGCTGGCCGCGCTCGCGCGCTCGGCGCCGTTCCTGCGCGCCCGTCTCGCCGAGATGGTGCAGCTGCGGTACAGCCCAAAGCTGTTCTTCGCCATCGACACCTCGTTCGAGGCCGCGCGCCGCATCGAGGAGGTGCTGCGCGAGCCCGACGTGGCGCGCGACCTCGCCAAGAAGCCGGACGACGAGTGAGCCGAGCCCGCATCGGCGCCCGGAGCGCGCCGCGGTGAGAAAGGGCGACCCCGTCCACGGCTGGTTGATCCTCGACAAGCCGGCTGGCCGCTCGTCTGCTTGGGCGGTGGGCCAGGTGCGCCGCCTGCTCGGTGCCGCCAAGGCCGGCCACGCCGGTACCCTCGATCCCCTGGCCACCGGTGTCCTGCCCATCGCCCTGGGCGAGGCGACCAAGACGGTGCCGTTCGTCCAGGACGGCGCCAAGGCCTACGCCTTCACCGTGCGCTGGGGCGAATCCCGCGACACCCTGGACGCCGCGGGCGCCTTGACCGGCACGTCCGAAGTGCGGCCCACGGCCGCCGAGATCGAGGCAGTGCTGCCGCGGTTCATCGGCCGGGTGCAACAGACCCCGCCGGCCTACTCGGCCCTGAAGGTCGAGGGGCGCCGGGCCTACGACCTTGCCCGCGCCGGCAAGGATCCCGAGCTCGCCCCGCGTGTGGTCGAGATCGAGGCGCTGCGGCTCCAAGCCGCCCGCGCCGGCGAGGCCGACTTCGAGGTGCGCTGCGGCAAAGGCACCTACGTCCGGGTCCTGGCCCAGGACCTGGCGGCGGCCCTCGGCGGCCTCGGCTATGTCTCGGCCTTGCGGCGCACCCGGGTGGGGCTGTTTTCGGCCGAATCGGCATTTTCCCTGGCCTCGCTCGCCGAACTCGTGCTAACACCCGCGCCGAAAGCGTACCTCTTGCCGGTTACCGCAGCGCTGGCCGACATCCCGGCAATCGCGGTGACAGGGGCTGAGGCGAAACGCTTGAAGACCGGACAGACCATACGCGTGTCCCAGCCAGGGCAAGGCGACGTCTGTGCGATGACCGACGGTGTCCCCGTGGCAATCGCGACCGTGCAGGACGGTGAAGCCCGTGTCCTGCGGGTCTTCAATTTGTAGGCGCGGTTCCTATTTCTGGATCAGAGGAGCAGATGTCGATCACTACCGAACGCAAAGCGGAGTTGATGACGCAGTACGCCCGCACGAAGGGCGACACCGGTTCGCCGGAGGTGCAGGTCGCGATCCTGTCCGAGCGCATCAACAACCTCACCGAGCACTTCAAGACTCACGGCAAGGACACGCATTCCCGTCGCGGGTTGATCAAGCTGATCAACACGCGCCGCAGCTTGCTAGACTATCTGCGCAAGCGCGATGCGGGCCGCTACGAGGCCATCATCAAGGCGTTCGGGTTGCGGAAATAGCGTTGCCAGACGGCAAGTTTTCGATTCGCACGTTGTCATCGACGGAGCTTCTGCATCCGCGCCCGCAGCGAACTGATTCGCGGCGGCATGCGTCGGCGTTGAAGCAATGCGCGCCACCCCCGGGCAGGAACTCCCGGGCCGCTGCAAGTGCAGCGACGGGTCGCGCGCGCCTAGTTGCCGCGTAGGGCGGCAACGGGCACTGCCCACTGGGTCGCGATAGGCGCGACGGAAGCGGGCATGAAGGGGGCAGCCGCATACGGCGGCGCCCGGGAAGGAAGATGGAAATGTTCCAAGTTCACAAGAAAGAAGTCGTGTGGGCGGGGCGCAAGCTCACGCTCGAGACCGGCCGCCTGGCGCGCCAAGCCGACGGCGCGGTGCTCGCGACCTACGGCGAGACCACGGTGCTGTGCACGGTGGTCGCTGCAAAGGCCCCACGTCCCGGTGTCGATTTCTTTCCGCTGACAGTCAATTACCAGGAGAAGACGTTCGCGGCGGGCAAGATCCCTGGCGGCTTCTTCAAGCGCGAAGGCCGCCCGGCCGAGAAGGAGACGCTGACCTCGCGCCTCATCGACCGGCCGATCCGCCCGCTGTTCGCCAAGGGCTTCCGCAACGAGACGCAAGTCATCTGCACCGTGCTGGCGCATGACCTGCAGAACGATCCCGACATCGTCGCCATGGCCGGCGCCTCGGCGGCGCTCACCATCTCCGGCATTCCGTTCATGGGACCGATCGGCGCGGCGCGAGTGGGCGTCGTCAACGGCGAGTTCGTGCTCAATCCGACGCTCGAGCAGATGGCGAGTACTTCGCTCGACCTCGTCGTCGCCGGCACCACCGATCACGTGCTGATGGTGGAATCGGAAGCCCACGAGCTCACCGAGCAGAAGATGCTCGACGCCGTGCTGTTCGGCCACAAGGGCTTCCGCCCGGTCATCGCCGCGATCATCTCGCTCGCCGAGGCCGCGGCGAAGGGCCCCTGGGAGCTCCCCGCGAAGGGCGATACCGGCGCGCTCGAGGACAAGCTGCGGCGCCTGGTCGGCGACGATTTGCGCGCCGCCTACGGCGAGCGCCACAAGTCGGCGCGTCACGACAAGATCGAGGCCGCCAAGGCCAAGGCCACCGAGGCGCTCATCGCCGAGAATCCCGAGCAGGAAGCGACCGTCGTCGCCAAGCTGTTCAAGGAGCTCGAGCAGGAGATCGTGCGCGGCGAGATCATCGCCGGGCGCCCGCGCATCGACGGCCGCGACGTGAAAAGCGTGCGTCCGATCGTCTGCGAGGTCGGCGTGCTGCCGCGTGCCCACGGCTCTGCGCTGTTCACCCGCGGCGAGACACAAGCCTTGGTGGTAACCACCTTGGGAACAGGGCGGGATGAGCAGATCATCGACGCGCTCGAAGGCGAGTACCGCGAGACGTTCCTGCTGCACTACAACTTCCCGCCCTACTCGGTCGGCGAGGCCTCGATGCTGAAGAGCCCTGGCCGCCGCGAGATCGGCCACGGCAAGCTCGCCTGGCGCGCGGTGCACCCGTTGCTGCCCAAGAACGAGGACTTCCCCTACACGGTGCGCGTGGTCTCCGAGATCACCGAATCGAACGGCTCGTCCTCGATGGCCACTGTGTGCGGCTCGTCGCTGTCGCTGATGGATGCGGGCGTGCCGCTCGCCCGCCCGGTCGCCGGCATCGCCATGGGCCTGATCCTGGAGAAGAACGGCAAGTTCGCCATCCTCACCGACATCCTCGGTGATGAGGACCACTTGGGCGACATGGACTTCAAGGTGGCCGGCACCGAGGTCGGCGTGACCTCGCTGCAGATGGACATCAAGGTCGCCGGCATCACCGCAGAGATCATGGACAAGGCGCTGGCGCAGGCGCGCGACGGCCGCCTGCACATCCTGCGGGAGATGGCCAAGGCGCTCACCTCGGCGCGCTCCGATGTCGCCGCCACCGCGCCGCGCATCACCACCTTCACCGTACCCAAGGACAAGATCCGCGAGATCATCGGCACCGGCGGCAAGGTCATCCGCGAGATCACAGAGACGACCGGCGCCAAGATCGACATCGAGGACGACGGCACCGTCAAGGTCGCCGCCACCGATCCGGCCGCCGCCAAGGCCGCCATCGACTGGATCAAGGGCATCGTCGCCGAGCCCGAGGTCGGCATGATCTACAAGGGCAAGGTCGTGAAGGTCGTGGACTTCGGCGCCTTCGTAAACTTCATCGGCAGCAAGGACGGCCTCGTCCACATCTCCGAGATGGCGCCGCGCCGCGTCGCCAAGGTCACCGACGTCGTCAACGAGGGCCAGGAGGTCTACGTCAAGGTCCTCGGCGTCGACGACCGCGGCAAGGTCCGCCTGTCCATGAAGGTGGTCGACCAGGCCACCGGCAAGGAGATCCCGCAGCACGCCAAGGAAGGCCAGGCGCGGGAGCCCGCCGAGGGCACCCACGCCTAATGGCTCGCGCGCTGGCTAAGTCCTTGACCGATCAGGCCGTCATGCGGCGCCGGCGGGGGTCCGCTATGCTCTGCCGGCTTGCGGACGCCCGGGGAGGCTTGGTCCGATGAAGGCACTGAACGCCATCCGCATGTCCGGCGCCGAGGTGCTGCCCTTGATCGAGGGCGGCAAGGGCGTGTCGATCACCACGGGCCGCTCGTCCGGCCCGTGGGCGCGCGCCGGCGGCATCGGCACGTTCTCGGGCGTCAACGCCGACTTCTACGACGAGAACGGCACGCTCGTGCCGCAGATCTACAAGGGCAAGACGCGCCGCGAGCGCCACGACGAGCTTGTCAACTTCGGCATCCTCGGCGGCATCGCCCAGGCCAAGATCGCCCACGACCTGCGCGAAGGCTTCGGCCGTCTCCACATGAACATCCTGTGGGAGATGGGCGGCGCCGAGCGCGTGCTCACCGGCATCCTGGAGGGCGCCAAGGGCCTGATCCACGGCGTCACCTGCGGCGCCGGCATGCCGTACCGGCTGGCCGAGATCGCCGCCAAATACGGCGTCTACTACTACCCGATCATCTCGTCGGCGCGCGCCTTTCGCGCGCTGTGGAAGCGCGCCTACCACAAGGCGTCCGAGTTCCTCGGCGCGGTGGTCTACGAGGACCCCTGGCTCGCCGGCGGCCACAACGGACTGTCGAACTCCGAGGATCCGACCAAGCCCGAGAACCCGTTTCCGCGCCTCGTCGAATTGCGCAAGCAGATGAACGAGTTCGGGTTGAACAACACGCCCATCGTGATGGCGGGCGGCGTGTGGTACCTGCGCGACTGGCAGGACTACATCGACAATCCCGACATCGGGCCGATCGCCTTCCAGTTCGGCACGCGGCCGCTCCTTACCAAGGAGAGCCCGATCTCCGACGCGTGGAAGGAGAAGCTCCTCACGCTCAAGGAAGGCGACATCTATTTGAACCGCTTCTCGCCGACCGGATTCTGGTCGTCCGCGGTCGAGAACGAGTTCCTACGCGAGCTCAAGGGCCGCGAGGCGCGCCAGATCGCCTACACCATGGAGGAGGTCGGCGAGCACACCGCCGAGTTCCCCATGGGCCCGCGCGGCCGCCTCGTCTACCTCACGCCCGGCGACAAGATCCGCGCCCAGGAATGGGTGGCCCAGGGCTTCACCGAGGCGCTCAAGACGCCCGACTCGACGCTGATCTTCGTGACGCCCGAGAAGGGCCGTCAGATCCGCATCGACCAGATCGAGTGCATGGGCTGCCTCAGCCAATGCCGCTTCTCCAACTGGGACCAAGGCCCGGAAGGCACCAACGGCAAGAAGGCCGACCCGCGCAGCTTCTGCATCCAGAAGACCCTGCAGGACATCTCCCACGACGGCAACGTCGAACATAACTTGATGTTCGCCGGCCACGGCGCCTACCGGTTCGCCTCGGACCCGTTCTACTCGAACAAGTTCACCCCGACCGTCAAAGAGCTGGTCGCTCGCATCCTCACCGGCGACTGAGAACCGTCGCGCGCCAAGGGCGCGCCGGCATCTCCCTCCCCGGTCGCGCCCTTGGCGCGTCAGTCAACGACGTCGGGGAGGGTAAGGTGGGAGTGTCGGGTCAGTCGCGCCCGTACTTCTTCACCCGCCCAAACAGCTGTACGCCGCCGTCCTGTGCTCGCCCATGTCCATCAGCGAGAAGTAGCGGCCGCACACCGGATCGTCGGCCACCTTCTGCATGGCGGCGTCCACCGCTGCCCGGCTCTCCCAGACCACCAGGTCGGTCCACTCACCGTCGCCGCCGCGCAACAGCTCGCGGCTGACGAATCCCGGCTGATGCGCAAGGAAATCCTTCTGCACCTCGTCAGCGGCGGCGATCACGGCCTCGGCGGTCACGCCCGGCTTGGTGCGGAACGGCGCCCATTCGATAACGGCATCTTGCTGCATGGTTTTACCTCCACGGTTGGATGCCACTTGCGTACGGCAAATCCCTGACAGAAAGTGTCAGGAATGTCGCGCCTGGACCGTCTCTCCGATCTGGAAGCCCATTTGCGCGCCCGGGGCGAGACCACGGTCGGCAGCCTCGCCGCCGCGCTGGGCGTCAGCGAGCGCACGGTGTTCCGCGATCTCGCCGCCCTGCGCGCGCGCGGCCTCGTCATGGACGCCGATCCGGGCCCCGGCGGCGGCGTGCGCCTCGATCGCGGCCTCAGCCCGCATGCCGTGCAGTTCACTTTGGCCGAGGTCGTCTCCCTGTGGTTCGCCGCCCGCCTGTCGCAGGGCGCCAGCAACCTCCCCTGGAGCGGCGCCGCCCGCACCGGCCTCGCCAAGCTGCTGGGGTCGCTCGCCCGCCCGCGCGCCACCGAGCTGCACGCGCTGTGCCGCCGCGTCATCGTCGGCCCGCCCGCCAGCGAACCCGTGCGCGCCGGCGCGAGGGCGCCTGAGCGCGAGCTGTTGGGCACCTTCGAGCGCGCCTTCTCCGAGCGCCGTGGGCTCGGATTCCACTACACGGACCAGCAGGGCCGCCAGACCCTGCGCCGCGTCGAGCCGCACGGCCTCCTGGTCGAGCCGCCGGTGTGGTACGTGCTGGCGCGCGACCTCGACAAGGGCGAGCCGCGCATGTTCCGCATGGACCGCATCGCCCGCGCCCGGCTGCTCCCGGATATCCGGTTCCATCCCGACTTCGCCGTTATAGACGTCCAGGTGCCGGACCGCGAGCGCTGGCGGCCGCTCACCGCCGCATAGGGGGCTGGCATCGGGGCTCGCCTAATCCTATATTTGGAATAATTCCAGAATGGCTAAGCATGTGGTTTCCGGCAGCAAGCGGACGGTGAGGGCGGTGAACGCCGCCACCCTCGCGCGCCTGCGCGAGGCGGGGCTGCGGCCGACGCGCCAGCGCCTGGCGCTCGCTGCGCTGCTGTTCGACGGCCACCCGCACGGCCGCCACGTCTCGGCCGAAGCGTTGTTCGGCGAGGTCCGCGCCGCGGGGGCCAAGGTGTCCCTCGCCACCGTCTACAACACCCTGCACCAATTCACCGCGGCCGGCCTGTTGCGCGAGCTGGTAGTCGATCCCGGCACGTCGCTGTTCGACACCAATGTCGGCGACCACCATCACCTCTACTTCGAGGATTCCGGCGATCTGCGCGACGTGGACGCGGATCGCATCGAGATCAAAGGCTTGCCGGCGACGCCCAAGGGCGCCGAGGTGGCGCGCGTGGACGTGATCGTGCGCCTTCGGCGGAGGAGCTAGGACGCGGGGTTTTTTAAACTAGAATAATTCTAATCTATTGACGCAGCGGCTTTGCGCGCGTACATAGGCACCAAGCAAGGCGTTCACGACCAAGGAGAAGAACCATGAAGCCGTTGAAGGGGAGCAAGACCGAAGAGAACCTCAAGGCCGCGTTCGCGGGCGAGTCCCAGGCGAACCGCCGCTACCTGTATTTTGCCCAGAAGGCCGACGTCGAGGGCTACAACGACGTCTCCGCCGTGTTCCGCTCCACCGCCGAAGGCGAGACCGGCCACGCCCACGGCCACCTCGAGTACCTCGAGGCGTCGGGCGATCCCGCCACCGGCAAGCCGATCGGCGGCACCAAGCTCAACCTCGCCGCCTCCATCGCCGGCGAGACCCACGAGTACACCGACATGTACCCGGGCATGGCCAAGACGGCGCGCGCCGAAGGCTTCGACGAGATTGCCGACTGGTTCGAGACCCTCGCCAAGGCCGAGAAGTCGCACGCCGGCCGCTTCCAGAAGGCCCTCGACACCCTCGGCTAACCACCTGTTTGTGAACCCCTCCCCCGCCCTGCGGGGGAGGGTAGGGTGGGGGTGTCGACGCAGACACGCCCGCGAATAGCGCGCAGTCCGCCGCGCCATCAGAAGAAGAAACGATGCACCTCGAAGGCACCGGCGCGCCGACGCGCCACGTCATCGCGTGGGACGACCCGTCCTACACCGATTCCGCCGCGCTCGATGCCGAGCTGCGCCGCCAGTTCGACGTCTGTCACGGCTGCCGGCGCTGCTTCAACTTGTGCGACTCGTTCCCGCGCCTGTTCGATCTGATCGACGCGTCCCAGTCGGGCGAGCTCGATACCGTCGATTCCAAGGACTTCCAGCCGGTCATCGACGCCTGCACGCTGTGCGACATGTGCTTCATGACGAAGTGCCCGTACGTGCCGCCGCACGCGTTCAACATCGACTTCCCGCACCTGATGCTGCGCTACCGCGTGATGGAGAACCGGCATGGCAGGCCGACCTTCGCCCAGCGCCAAATTCGCAAGACCGACCGCAACGGCGCGCTGGCCACGCACCTGTCGGCGCTCGCCAACTGGGGCACCTCTGTCGCCAACAAGCTCGGCCGCGCCGTGCTGGCGGCGTTCGCCAACATCCACCCGCGCGCCTGGCTGCCGCGTTACGTGCGCGCCCGCGACGTGCTGGTGACGCGCGCGGCGCGCGAGTCGGAGCCCGTGAACCTGCTCGCGCCGGCCGCCAACAAGCGCAAGGTGGTGCTCTACGCCACCTGCGCCGGCAACTTCAACAAGCCCGAGGTCGGCCTCGCCACGCGCGCGGTGCTGGCGCGAAATGGCGTCGAGACGGTCGTGGTGCATCCCGGCTGCTGCGGCATGCCGCAGCTCGAGATCGGCGACCTCGCCGCGGTGGCCGCCAGCGCCAAGAAGGTGTCCGCCGAGCTGGTGGCGTGGGTGGACAAGGACTACGACGTCGTCGCGCTGACGCCGTCGTGCGCGCTGATGCTGAAGTTCGAGTGGCCGCTGATCGTGCCCAAAGACGCCAACGTCGCGCGCCTCGCCAAGGCGACCCACGACGTGGCCGAGTACATCGTCGAGATCGCCAAGGCCGAAGGCCTGGCCGAAGGCCTCGCGCCGATGCCGGAGCCGGTGGCGCTGCACATCTCTTGCCACAGCCGCGCGCAGAACATGGGCGCCAAGGCCGCCGACATGCTGCGCCTCATTCCCGAGGCGAATATCAGCGTCGTCGACCGCTGCTCGGGTCACGGCGGCGCGTGGGGCGCCGAGAAGCCCAACTTCGAGGTAGCGCTGAAAGTCAGCAAGCCGGTCTTCCGCCGCGTGCTTGACTTGAAGCCGGCGCACATCGCCTCGGAGTGTCCGCTGGCCGGCGATCACATCGTCCAGGGCGTACAGGAGCTGGAGCCGGGCGCCGGTCCCAAGACGGCGGTCCACCCGATCCTCTTGTTCGCCCGCGCCTACGGCATCGACGTTGGAGCCTCCCCATGACCGTGCGCACGCGCAGACGAGAGATCACCCGGCAAGACATCCTGCCGCTCGACGCCTACGAGAAGGAGCGCGCGCAGAAGCGCGCCGAGGTGCGCGCGCAGAAGAAGAACCGCCAGATCGCCGTCGGCCCCTACGCCACCTTCACCTTCGAGACCTACGAGTCGATGTGGGTGCAGGTGCACGAGATGCTGCGCGCCGAACGCGGCGGCGAGGGCCAGCTCGCCGACGAGCTCGCCGCCTACAATCCGCTCATTCCGCAAGGACGCGAACTGGTCGCCACCATGATGCTGGAGATCGAGAACCCGGTGCAGCGTTCCCGCGAGCTGTCCAAGCTCGGCGGCATCGAGGAGACGGTGCGGCTGCGCTTCAGCGACCAAATCGTCACGGCCATGCCCGAGCAGGATGTCGAGCGCACCGATCCCGAGACCGGCAAGACCTCCTCGGTGCACTTCCTGCACTTCCCGTTTTCCGACGAGCAGATCGCCGCCTTCCGCGCCGAGAACACCGAGGTGGCGCTGGAAATCCGCCACGCCGCCTACCGCCATTCCGCCGGCCTGTCCGAGGACATGCGCCAGGCCCTGGCCGGCGACTTCGACACGACGCTTGTGCACTGAAGACTCGCCTCATCCTGAGCTTGTCGAAGGATGAGGCTCACGATCTCATGCGTCGCGCGGGACGCGCGGTGGGAGCGCGGAGCGCGCCTTCGGCACGACGACGAGCTCAGCATGAGGACCTGTGCGTGATATCCTAATACCGATGGCCCGGGGGAACGCCGTCTTTGTCGCCGCCGCCTTCGCGGGGGCGCTCTTCGCGTCCGCCGCCGCGCGCGCACAGGACAAGGCCGTCGACATTCCGACGCGTCCCAACGTCACGGTGCGGTCCATCGCGCTTGCTGCGGAGGGAAGTCCGCGCGGCACCATCGTGCTGCTGGCGGGCGGTAGCGGGATGCTCGACATCGACCGCAACGGCACGCCCACGGCGGACGCGCGTCTCAACCAGCTCGTGCGCACGCGCGCCGATTACGCCAAGGCCGGGTACGCGGTCCTGGTGCCGGACCTCGCTCTCGATCTCCGGCGCCTCGCCTCGCCGCGCGAGTCGAACCAGCACGCGGCTGACCTCGGCGCCATCCTCGCCCACGCCAAGACCTTGGCCGAGCCGGTGTACCTGGTGGCGACCAGCAACGGCGCCGTCTCTCCCGCTGCCGCGCGATCGCGACGCGTTCAAGGCGCTGTTGCGCAACGCGCCCAAGGTCGAGTTGCAGACCCTGCGCGGCGGCGAGCCGGAAGACACGCGCGAGCCGTGCAGCGCCCTCAACTACCACGGCTTCTCGGGCATCGACGTCGAGGTGGTGGAGGCGGTCATTGCCTGGCTGCAGGCGCAGCGCTAGCCGCCCGGCCTAATCCAGCGTCTCGTTCGGGTACACGCCCCAGATCTGCTCGCGCGGCAGCCAGCCCTTGTGGCCGGCGACGTCGAGGCGGCAGTAGGCGCCACTGCACGCCAGCACCTTGGCGATGACGCCGGGCTCCGCCTGCGCCACCGGCACCGCCGTGGTCGCCGCACGCGTCAGCGTGCGCACCTCGCCGCCGGTGATGATGGCGTGGCGGTCGCCCGACAAAAGGTTCTGGTGCACCCAGCCCTCGACGCCGTCGATGTCGCGCACCTTGCGCCACACGTCGAAGGTGGCGATCACTTCCACTGGCAGGCCGGCGCGCACGAACACCCACGCCACCGGGTACTGCATGCCGGGGCCGGTGCGCACGTTCACTTCGCCCGAGCGCAACGACACGAAGCGCGGGATCGGCAACGCACCCTGCGCCCACGCGCCCGCCGTCATGCCGGCCAGCGCGGCTGCCAACCACACCACCTTCATGGAGGTAAGTGAATCACGCGTCGGCGGCCGAAACAATGGCCGGAAACAATGGCTTGTCGCGTTTGGCGGGCTTGGCCGCCCATGCTAGAGAGGGCCGCAAGGTTCCCCTCGATCCGGAGGCGCCCGCGGTATGACCGTGACTTCGAAGAAGCCCGACGTCGTCGTCACCCGCAAGCTGCCCGAGCCGATCGAGGTGCGGATGATGGAGTTGTTCCGCCCGCGCCTGAACACGGACGATCATCGCTTTACCGAGGCCGAGCTGATCGACGCGGTGCGCACCGCCGACGTGCTGGTGCCGACCGTCACCGACCGCGTCGATGCCGCCGTGCTGCGCGAGGCGGGACCCAGGCTCAAGCTGATCGCCAACTTCGGCACGGGCGTGAACCACATCGATCTCAAGGCCGCGGCCGAGCGCGGCATCACCGTCACCAACACGCCAGGCGTGCTCACCGAGGACACCGCCGACCTCACCATGGCGCTCATCCTCGCCGCGCCGCGCCGCATCGGCGAGGGCGAGCGCCTCTTGCGCGCCGGCAAGTGGGAAGGCTGGGGCCCGACGTTCCTCCTCGGTCATCGCATCGCCGGCCAGCGCCTCGGCATCATCGGCATGGGGCGCATCGGCCAGGCGGTGGCGCGCCGCGCGCTCGGCTTCGGGCTCACCGTGCACTATCACAACCGCAAGCGGGTGCCCGAGGCGACTGAGGAGGAGCTGCAGGCGTCGTACTGGGAAGACCTCGACCAGATGATCGCCCACATGGACATACTCTCGGTCAACTGCCCGCTCACCGAGCAGACGCGCGGCATGCTTTCGGCTGCGCGACTCGGCCGCCTGCAGCGTCACGCCGTCATTGTCAACACGGCGCGCGGCGAGATCGTCGACGAGGACGCGCTGTGCGACCTTCTGGAGAAGCGCCTCATCGGCGGCGCCGGGCTGGACGTCTTCCAGAACGCGCCGCGCGTCAACCCGCGCCTCTTGAAGCTCGAGAACGTCGTGCTGACGCCGCACATGGGCTCGGCCACCACGGCGGGACGCGTCGCCATGGGCGAGAAGGTCATCATCAACATCAAGAGCTTCGCCGACGGCAACGCGCCGCCGGACCGCGTCATCGCCGGAGTGACGACGTAAGGCCCCCGCGCGCCATGTCGTTCGACGTCGAGCGCGCGCGAGTTCGGGGCAGCCTTGGATTTCGGTCGCACCACCGGCGACTACCGCCGCTTCCGGCCAGGCTTCCCGCCGGCGTTCTTCGACGAGTTGGCGCGCCGCGGCTGGGTGCGTTCCGGCATCGACGCGCTCGATCTCGCCACCGGCACCGGCAACCTCGCGCGCGGACTCGCGCGCGCCGGCGCCGCGGTCGCCGCAGTGGACATCGCCGCCGAGCTCATCCACGTCGCCGACGCCATCGACGACGCCGCCGACGTCAAGGTGCGCTACGTGCGCGCGCCGGCCGAGGACACCGGCCTGCCCGCTGCCGCGTTCGATCTGGTCACCGCCGGCCAAGCCTGGCACTGGTTCGGCCGTCCGCGCGCCGCGGCGGAGGCGCGCCGCATGCTCAAGCCCGGCGGGCGCATCGTCATCGCCCACTTCGACTGGCTTCCCCTGCCCGGCAGCCTCGCCGAGGCGACGGAGGCGCTGATTCTCGTGCACAATCTCGGCTGGCCGCTCGCCGGCGGCACCGGCATCTACCCGCAGTGGCCCAAGGACCTCATCGTGGCAGGCTTCGCCACCATCGAGACGTTCTCCTTCGATGTCGCGGTGCCGTTCACCCACGAGCAGTGGCGCGGCCGCGTGCGCGCCAGCGCTCCCATCCAGGGCTCGCCGTCAGCGGAGGAGGTCGCGGCGTTCGATGAGACGCTCGCCGAGCTCTTGCGCGGGCGATTCGCGCCGCGCAGCCGCTGCCGGTGCTGCACCGCTGCTGGGCCGTGTCCGGCGTCACGCCATAGTGCGATGGGCGCAACTCCGTAGTCCTCCCTACGCGTCGCGACCGATGCGCGCGCTGGTCCGCGTGGATAGCGTAGCCATCTCCGCTCGCTGCCCTGGGAGTCGTTCGATGCTGCTGAAGAGCAGTCCTGACCGCTACGGAGCCGTCGCGGTTTCGCTGCACTGGCTGACCGTCGTCCTGATCCTGATCCTGCTCTGGTCTGGGTTCCTGGCCGGCGAGGCCGAAGGGGTGCGCAAGGCGGTGTTCCTGCGCGCCCACGTCCCGCTCGGCGTCACCGTATTGCTGCTCACCCTCTTCCGCGTCGTCTGGTGGCGGCGGTTTGATCCGCTGCCGCACGCGGCGGCGGGCGTTCCCGTCTGGCAGGAGCGGTTGGCGCGCGGCGTTCACGTGACGTTGTACGTCGTCCTGTTCGCCATGGCGGCGAGCGGCATCGCCATGATGGTGCTGAGCGGTGCGGCGCCAGCGCTGTTCGGCGGAGGCGCCGCCGTGCTGCCGGACTTCGCCGACTATTCGCCGCGTGCTCCGCACGGCGTGGGCGCGTTCGCGTTGATCGGGTTGCTGGCGGCGGACGCCGGCGCCGCGCTCTACCACCACTTCGTGCGCCGCGACGCGGTGTTGCGGCGCATGTGGTACGGCACTCGCTAGCCCGAGTCGGTCATCGCTGCGTGCATCCCGCGTGCCGCGCCGGGGATGAGGAATAGGTCCATCACCAGCCACACGCTCAGCACGGCAAGGATGGCGACGCCGACGCCGATGAACGCCGTCAGAAGGCCGGCGACGAACATCGCCAGCTGCGCGGCGGCAACCTTGCGGCGGCCGAGATAGAAGTTGTGGATGCCGAACCACCCTGCCAGGCACCACAGGGCGTAGGCGACCGCGACGCGCGCTCGCGGCGTCGCGGCGGCCGGCGCGCTCACGGGTGCGGCCGCACCTGACGCAGCGAAACGAGCACGATGTACGCGGTCGCGGCCGCGATGGCGGCCGTGTTGGCGGTGAAGAGCTCGTGCCAGGCCGCGCCGACCAACACGCCGATGCCCAGCAGCGCCAGCTTGAGGACGCCGATCTGCCACCACGTGAACGTGTAGGAGCGAAAGAGATTCATGGCTTGGCTCCTGCAGAGAGAAGCGTCGCTACGCCGCCGGCACCTCGCAGAACTCCTCGCCCGGTTGGGGGTGGCCGATTAGCGATTGCGACAGGTTCTTGATGATGGGCGTGGGCCCGCACAGCGCGCACTTCGCATCGCGCCGCACCTTCACCGTGCGCCACGCGGCGTTGAGCGCGTCGTAGATGACGAGCTTGCCCGACAGGCTCTCGCCGATGCCGACGATCTCCTTCAAGACCTCCACCGCCTGCAGCGATCCCACCACGCCGGCGAGCGCGCCGAGGATGCCGGCCTCGGCGCAAGAGGGCGCCAGGCCCGGCGGCGGCGGCTCGCGATAGATGCAGCGGTAGCACGGATTGTCGCCCGGCTTGTGGGCGCGGAACATGGCGATCTGGCCGTCGAACTGCGACAGCGCGCCCGAGACCAGTGTCTTCTTGGCGAAGAATGCCGCGTCGTTGACCAGGAACCGGGTGGCGAAGTTGTCGGAGCCGTCGGCGACGACGTCGTACTGCGAGACGAGCGCCATGGCGTTGGCCGCCGTCAGCCGTTCCGTGTGCGCTACCAGGTTGACGTCCGGGTTCAGCGCTTTCACGGCCAGCTGCGCGCTCTCGGTCTTGGGCATGCCGACGCGCTCGGTGATGTGCAGGATCTGGCGCTGCAGGTTGGACAGGCTGACCTCGTCGAAGTCCACCACGCCGATGGTGCCGACGCCCGCGGCGGCCAGGTACATCACCAGCGGCGAGCCGAGGCCGCCGGCGCCGATCACCAGCACGCGGGCGTTCAACAGGCGCGCCTGCCCCGGCCCGCCCACTTCCTTCAGGATGATGTGGCGCGCGTAGCGCTCGATCTGGTCGTCGCGCAGGTCCATGGAGGCTTTACATGTTCTCGAACAGCGCAGTGGACAAGTAGCGCTCGGCGAACGAGGGCAGCACGGTCACCACCACCTTGCCCGCCATGGCGGGGCGGCCGGCGACCTCGAACGCCGCGGCGAGCGCCGCGCCCGACGAGATGCCGCAAGGAATGCCCTCGAGCTTGGCGGAAAGGCGTGCCGTTCCGAACGCAGTCTGGTTGCCGATGGTGATGACCTCGTCGATCAGCCCGGTGTTGAGGATGGCAGGCACGAACCCCGCGCCGATGCCCTGGATCTTGTGCGGTCCGGGTTGGCCGCCCGACAGCACAGGGCTGCCCTCCGGCTCCACCGCGACCATGCGCACGCCGGGCTTGCGCGCCTTCAACACCTCGCCGACGCCGGTGAGCGTGCCGCCGGTGCCGACGCCGCACACCACCACGTCGACGGTACCGCCGGTGTCGTTCCAGATCTCCTCCGCCGTGGTGAGGCGGTGGATGGCCGGGTTGGCCGGATTCTCGAACTGCTGCGGCATGAAGGCGTCGCCGATGGTGCGGATGATCTGCTCGGCGCGGGCGATCGCGCCCGCCATGCCCTGCTCGGCGGGCGTCAGCTCGATCTCGGCGCCGAGGAGCTCGAGCATCTTGCGCCGCTCCAGCGACATGCTTTCCGGCATGGTGAGGATCAGGCGCCGTCCCTTCGCCGCCGCCACGAACGCCAGCGCGATGCCGGTGTTGCCCGACGTCGGCTCGACGATGACGGTGTTCGGCCCGAGCTTGCCGTCTTTCTCGGCCGCCCCGATCATCGACAGGCCGATGCGGTCCTTCACCGACGACAGTGGATTGAAGAACTCCAGCTTGCCGAGGACGTCGGCGGTCGCCCTGAAATGCGCCGACAGCTTCGGCAAGCGCACCAGCGGCGTGTTGCCGATGGTGTCCAGGATCGAGCCGAAGACGCCGCCGCGCCCCGGATTGATCTCCTTGCGGCGCCCACGGCCTTCGGCTCGTTCTACCTTGTTCACGAGCGGCCCCGGTCAGATGTCGAACTGCACGCGTTCGGCGGTGCGGCTGTCGACGCCCTTGGCATGGGCGCGCTGGCACAGGTCTTCGATGGTGATGGTGTTTATTTTGCGCATGAAGCTCTCGCGCACGTCGCGCCACAGCGGCCGGATCACCTTCTCGGCAAGGTCCGAGCCCGGCTCCATGTTCAGCAGATCGCGGGTGGTGAGCTCGGTGCTGTATACCACGCGCAAGATCTCGCCCACGGTGATGCGGCGCCGCTCGCGCGCCAGGCGATAACCTCCGCGCGGCCCGCGCACACCCTTCAGCACGCCGGCGCGCACCAGTTTCTGCATCACCTGCTCGAGGTAGCGCTGCGGGATTCCCTGCCGTTTGGCGATCTCGCGCGCTTGGGTGGGATCTGCGCTCGAGTTGTAGGCGATGTCCACGACCGCCTCCAAGGCATAGAGCATTTTGCGGGTGAGCTTGATCATACCAGACGTGCTCCGCTGCCAGATTGACGCCTAATCTTGAACTTCCTCGAGAGTCTGCCCCATCGGCGAGTCGAGCCCGGTGGAGCCAAACCCGCCGGCGCCGCGCGCCGTCTCGTCGAGCGCGCCGCGCTTGACCTCGACGCGCTGGTAGCGTGACACCACGAGTTGCGCGATGCGCATGCCCCGCCGCACGGTGAACGGCACCGGCCCGAGGTTGGCGAGCAGCACTTGCACCTCGCCGCGGTAGTCCGTGTCGATCGTGCCCGGGCTGTTCAGCACTGTTACGCCGTACTCGAACGCCAGGCCCGAGCGCGGGCGCACCTGCGCCTCGTGACCCTCGGGCAGCGCGATGCGCAATCCGGTCGGGATCAACGCGCGGTCGCCCGGCTCCAGCACCACTAGCTGCGGCACCGCGGCGGCGAGATCCATGCCCGCCGCGCTCTTCGAGCGGTACTCGGGCAGGCCCAGGTCCTCGGTGCCGGGTAAGCGGTCGACGATGACGACGGGCTTCTTTGCCGTCATGCCGCCGGCGCTCCTCGCGCGGCATCCTTCTCGGCGATCGCCGTGGCGATGCGCTCCGCCAGGCGGTCGGCGACCTGCGTCTTGTCGAGGGTCGGCCACGACTCGGCGCCGGCGGCGGTGACGATGTGAACGGTGTTGCGTCCGCCGCCTAGCACGCCCGTGCCTGGCGACACGTCGTTGGCGACGATCCAATCGGCATTCTTGCTGGCGCGCTTGTGCGCGGCGCGCTCGATCAGGCGCGCGGCGTCCGACTCCGTCTCGGCGGCGAAGCCCACCACCAGCGACGGCCGCGCCGGGCCGGCCTGGGCCAGCGTGCCGAGAATGTCGGGATTCTGGATGAGAGCGAGGCTCACGCCCTGCGCGCCTTGGCCCGACTTCTTGAGCTTGCCCGCTGCCGGACGTTCCGGGCGCCAGTCGGCGACCGCGGCGGCGAACACGGCGATGTCGGCGGGCAGCGCGGTGCGGCAGGCGTCCAGCATCTCGCGGCCGGTCTCGACGCGCCGCACTTCGACGCCGGCCGGAGCGGCCTCGGCCGTCGGCCCGGTAACGAGCACCACGCGCGCGCCGCGGCGCGCCAGCGCGGCGGCGATGGCGTGCCCCTGCTTGCCCGACGAGAAGTTGCCAAGGTAGCGCACCGGATCGATCGCCTCGCGCGTCGGTCCCGACGTCACCAGCGCGGTCTTCCCGGACAGGGTGTGCGCGGCGTCGCTCAGCAGCGCCTCGACCGCGGCAACGATCTCGTCCGGCTCGACCATGCGTCCGGGCCCGACCTCGCCGCAGGCGAGGTCGCCGGCGGCGGGGCCAATCATCTGCACGCCGTCGCCGCGCAACGTGGCGACGTTGCGCCGGGTCGCCGGGTGCTGCCACATCTGCACGTTCATCGCCGGGGCGGTCAGCACCGGCTTGTCGGTGGCGAGCAGCACCGCCGTAGCGAGGTCGTCGGCTTGGCCGCTCGCCATGCGCGCCATCAGGTCGGCGGTGGCCGGCGCCACCACCACGGCGTCGCAATCGCGCGCCAGGCGGATGTGGCCCATCTCGCCCTCGTCGGTGAGCGAGAACAACTCCTGGTAGACCTTTTCGCCCGACAGCGCCGCGACCGACATCGGCGTGACGAACTCGGCGCCGCCCCGCGTCAGGATGCAGCGCACGCGCGCGCCCTTATCCCTCAGGCGGCGGATGACCTCGAGGCTCTTATAGGCGGCAATGCCGCCGGCGATCACCAGGAGGACCGTTCGGGCATCGAGGGGACGGGACACGGTGCGCTGTCTTCAAGAGGGACGGGAGCCCCAAAAAAAAGCCTCGGCTCCTTGGAAAGTCGACAAAATTTCCCAAAAAGCCGTGTGGTTTCAAGGTAGTGCGCCCACGGCTGCCCGGCAAGGCGAATCGCCCTCGGCCGCCAGCGCCCGAGTCCCGCCGGATTCCGGCCTTCCCAGGACGGAAAGGTGGTCAACCGATGCTGGTGAACACCACGTAGACGAGCAGAACCAGGGTCAAGCCATACATAAGGACCCGGTTGCCGTTGAAGGTGCGACGGCTGCCGCCCAAGGACGGCGACAGCGCGTCGGGCGGCAGCAGCTTCAGCCCCTCCGGGGTGAAGGACGCGCCCGCCCGCTCGGCGGCTTCGATCAGGCCGGGCAGGCGGCGCACGGTGGCCAACAGCTCCTCGGCGCCCGACTGCGCCTGGGCGGCGAGGCCCATCGCCTGCGGCAGCCAGTTGCGCAGCCAGGTGCGCGCGGTCGCCCACAGGTCCTTGTGTGGCGCCAGCTCGCGGCAGATGCCCTCGACCACCACCAGCGTCTTCTGCAGCAGCAGGAGTTGCGGTTGTGTGCGCATGCGGAACTGCTCGGTCACCGCGAACAGGTGCGCCAGCAGCTTGCCCATCGACACATCCGCCGGCGGCCGGTCGAACACCGGCTTGGCGATGGCGCGCAGCGCCTGGGCGAAGCTCTCCACCGATTGGTCGCGGCGCACGTAGCCGGCCTGGAAGTGCACTTCGGCGGCGCGCCGGTAGTCGCCGGTCAGGAACGCCAGCAGCATCGCGCCCACGTAGCGGCGCTCGCTGTCGTCCAGGCGCCCCATGATGCCGAAGTCCACGGCGATGATGCCGTCGTCCGCTCCGACGAACAGGTTGCCGTGGTGCAGGTCGGCGTGGAAGAAGCCGTCGCGGAACGCTTGGTTGAGGAACGCGGTCAGCAGGTTGTCGACGACGCGGTCAAGGTTGCGGCCGGCGGCGAGCAGCGCGGCGCGGTCGGCGATCGGAATACCCTCGACGCGCTCGGTGCAAAGCACCCTGCACTGGGTGCGCCGCCAGTCCACGTCTGGGATTTTGAACGTCGGGTCGCCGGCAAAGCTCTCGGCCATCTCCGATGCGGCCGCGCCCTCCAGGCGCAGGTCGAGCTCCTCGCTCACCGAGCGCTTGAAGGTCTTCACCACCTTCACCGGCTCCAGCCGGCGCGCCGGCTCGACGAAGCGCTCAAGCAGCTCGGCTCCCCACAGGAAGAAGTCGATGTCGCGCTCGAAGTCATCTTCGATGCCCGGGCGCAGCACCTTCACCGCCACCGGCTCGCCGTCCACCGTCACGGCGAAGTGCACCTGGGCGATCGAGGCGGCCGCCACCGGCGTCTGCTCGAAGCTCGCGAACAGCTCGTGGATCGGATGGTCCAGCTCCGATTCGATGACCGCGAGCGCTTGCGCCGTTGGGAAGGGCGGCAGGCGGTCGCGCAGAAGGGCCAGGTCGGCGGCGATCTCCTCGCCAACGATGTCGGCGCGCGTGGACAGCGTCTGGCCGAACTTGATGAAGCTCGGCCCCATCGCCTGGACCGCCGCCGCCAGACGCTGGCCCGGCCGCTGCGCCGCGAAGTCCGGCCGGGCCCGTCCCGCCACAGCCTTGGCGAGCCAGTGCAGCCAGCCGGGCAGGTCCAATCGGTCCAGGATGTAGGTCGCGTCGTGGGCGCCCAGCGTGCGGACAATGCGCCAGCCACGGCCCAGGTTACGGAGCGTGCGCACGCGTCCGGCTCCCTAGATGCGCCACGCGGAGTACAAAGTCGCGATGCCGCCCGCCAGCACGCCCGTGCGCACACGGCCAAGGCCTGTGTCCTCCATTGCCTTCACCACCGCCGCGCGCGGGGGGAAATGACGGATGCTGTCCACCAGGTATTGATAGGCATCGCGCCGGCCGCTCACCCATTCGCCCAGGCGCGGCAGCACGGCCCGGGAATAGGTGTCGTAGGCCCTCTCCATACCTGGCAACAGCGGCCCCCCGAACTCCAGGGCCACGAAGCGGCCGCCCCAGCGCAGCACCCGGCGCACCTCGGCAAGGGCTGCATCCATGTGCGTGACGTTGCGCAGGCCGAAGGCATTGGTGCACGCGTCCTGGCTGGCATCCGGCAGGGGCAGCGCCTCGGCGTCGCCGGCGACGAACCGCACGCCGCCGACCGAGCCGCGGTCGAGGGCGCGATCGCGTCCCACCGCCAGCATCTCGGGCGAGGCGTCGACCACGGTGATGGTGCCGCCCTTTTCGCCGACGCGATCCAACACCCGGAAGGCGATGTCGCCGGTGCCACCGGCGATGTCCGCCAAGGCGAGGCCCGGGCGCGGGTTCAGCCAATCCACCATCTCCGCCTTCCATAGGCGGTGGGTGCCCCCGCTCATCAGGTCGTTCATGAGGTCGTAGCGGTTGGCGACGCCGGCGAAGACGTCGCGCACCAGCGGTGCCTTTTCGGCCAGGGGCACCAGCCGGTCGCCGAAAAACGTCGAGGCCGAGGCCGAGGCCGCGCTGGAGGCGCGCCCCCCGCGCGAAGCGGAACGCCGTGTCATGGGCCGGACAATAGCGCCAGCCCTCCAGTCTTGCTACGAAACGGGCAGAAATCCGCATGCCTGAACTGCCCGAAGTCGAGACGGTCCGCGCCGGCCTGGCTGCCAAGCTCACCGGCGGGCGCCTGGAAACGGTCGAGCTGCTGCGCAAGGACCTGCGCGTTCCCTTTCCCAAGGACTTCGCCAAGCGCCTCGCCGGCCGCCGGCTCGAGTCGGTGGGCCGGCGCGGCAAGTACTTGTTGTGGACCTTCGACGACCGGACGGTGCTGATCGCCCACCTCGGCATGTCGGGCCGCATGGTGCTGCGCCAAGGCGCCCCCGCCAGACCAGCGCGCCAAAAGCCCACGGCGGCTGCGCCGCCACCGGCCGAGAAGCACGAGCACGTCGTGTTCCACTTCGCCGACGGCACCAGCGTCGCGTTCTCCGACCCGCGCCGCTTCGGGTTGATGACGCTGACCACCACAGCCGAGGCCGCGACTCACCCCCTGCTGGCCGAGATGGGGCCCGAGCCGCTCGGCCCCTCTTTTACTGGCGAATACTTGCGCGCCGCCTTCAAGGGCCGGCGGGCTCCGCTCAAGTCTGTGCTCATTGATCAGCGCTTGGTTGCCGGGTTGGGAAACATCTACGTGTGCGAAGCGCTGTTCCACGCCAGGCTCTCGCCGTGGCGCGAGGCGGGCAGCCTGCGCGGCAAGCAGGCGCAGGCGCTCGCGGGCGCGGTCAAAGAAGTCCTCGCCGCGGCGATCGCCGCCGGCGGCTCGTCGCTGCGCGATTACGTCCAGGCTTCGGGCGAGCTTGGCTACTTCCAGGACAACTGGTCGGTATATGGCCGCGAGGGAAAACCTTGCCCCGCCTGCAAGCTTACTGCGCGCTGCAGGATCGCTCGCGTCACCCAGGGCGGCCGGTCCACGTTCTATTGCGAACGGCAGCAGCGCTAGCGGCGCCTTGACCCTGCCGCCGGGCGGCTTGACGTATCCACAGGCGGTTCGATATACACCCGCCCTCGGCCCGCGCGGCGTACCTCCTCGTTTGGACGCCCCCAGGTACCGGCCGGTAAGCAAAGGAACCGATGGCTCACCACAAGTCCGCGATCGTTCGCATTCGCCGCAACGCACGCCGCGCCACCATCAACCAGGCGCGGGTGAGCCGCCTCCGCACTTACGTTCGCAAGGTCGAGGAAGTCATCGCCGGGGGCGACAAGGCCGCTGCCATGGCCGCCCTCAAGGAAGCCCAGCCCCAGCTGCAGCGCAGCGCCGGCCGCAACCTCATCTCTGCCAACGCAGCTTCGCGCAAGATCTCGCGCCTGTCCGCCCGCATCAAGGCGATGGGCCAGAAGGCCTAGGCCTGATCGCCTCGCCGCGCGCCTAGGCGCGCACCCTGCACGCCGCCGCAGGCTCCGGCCCGCGGTCCTGAAACTTCTCGCCGGATCTGGCCGTTCGATTGCGCGTGCGCGACGCGCACGCATCCGTCGCGTCATGTCGCGCCGCCGCGCGACACGCGTGCATAGGCACGCATCGAAATATGTGTGCGTTCATCGAAGCGATTTGTGTATGTTGTCACACCCCGATCTGTGCGCGCGTGCGGATTCGTGCCGTTCGTCCGCGACGCATCTGCCGAGTGCCGCAGCAATCGTGCGCATCCGTCACACGGAACGTGCGCAAGGCGCGCGGTGCGCGACTCCACGCACGAGTGTTCGCACTGCGCAATGGAATTGCCGTGTCGACGCGCAGCGCACGCAAAAGCGCAGAACGTCGCGCTTTCTGCTGCGCGCGATGCGTGCGTGCAACGCGTCACTCACAAATTGCGAGTTCGCACTTCGGACATGTTGCAAGCGCGTTGCTGCTCCACTACGCTTCGATTCTCCCAGGCGGGAGTTCACAGAAATTGGGCAAGTAATTCCGGCCACCGGCGGTACCGCGTTACGGTCGTCGAGAAGAAGAAGGTGGTCGGCGTTGGTTGCGTGGAAGTTCGACGGGGGCAACAACTTCAGTGAGTACTGCGGCACGATCGGAGTGTGACCGCAGCATCTCTGGTGACGCTCGGCGGCGCGGTGGGCCGCGGCGGGGGGCGATGTGATCACGGGTCGCATGCGCATGGCCGAGGGGAAACCCGATCCGCTGCATGTGCGTCCCGCACCAGGGTACGCAGGAGACGTCACGCCGTCGGAAGCGTGGCGTCTGCTCACTGAGGATCCGAAGGCTGTGCTCGTCGACGTGCGGACGATGGCGGAGTGGACGTACGTGGGCACCCCTGACCTCTCCCCTCTCGGCAAGCGGCCGCTCCTCATCGAGTGGCAGACATTCCCCGAGCGCTCCCTGAATCCGGGCTTCGTCGCCGACGTAGCCCGCGCCGTGCCCGACAAGGATGTGCCTATTTTGTTCCTATGCCGCTCGGGCGCCCGCTCGGCTGCCGCGGCGGCCATGGCGACGGCGCGCGGCTATACCCGCTGTTACAACGTAGCCGAGGGCTTCGAGGGCGACCCCGATGAGGACCGCCACCGCGGCGCCAGCAACGGCTGGAAGGCCGCCGGCCTTCCCTGGGTGCAGACGTGACGCCGCGCCGCCCCGATCCCCGTCCCGACACCTCTCGTGGTGAAACGGAAGGCGAGGGCGTCGTGCCGGCTCCCGTGGCGCCGCCGACGCCGGAGCAGTGCGGCTGCTGGGAGCGCGTGCGCTCGCGCCTGCGCGGCGAGGTCGGCGAGGCCGCCTTCAACAGCTGGCTGCGCCCGCTCGATCTGCTCGACGCCGCCGGCCGGGCCGTGCGTCTCACGGTGCCCACGCGCTTCATGCGCGACTGGGTGGTGAAGCACTACGCCGATCGCATTCGCACGCTGTGGCAGAGCGAGGACTCGGCCTGCGACTCCGTCGAGATTCTCGTCTCCTCGGCCCAGCCTGCCGCGGTGCGCCGGCCGGCGCGCGAGGCGGGCAGGGGAGACGGCGCCGAGGCCGAGGCGCGCTTCGCGCTGCCCGCTGCCGAAGCGGCGAGCAAGCTCACCTTCGAGCATTTCATCGTCGGCAAGCCGAACGAGCTCGCCTACGCCGCGGCGCTGCGCGTCGCCGAGGCCGAAACGGTGCCGTTCAATCCGTTGTATCTGGCGGGCGGCGCGGGGTTGGGCAAGACCCACCTCATGCACGCCATCGCCCACCACATGCACCAGAAGTTTCCCGAGCGGCGCATCGCCTACCTCTCGGCGGAGCGATTCATGTATGAGTTCGTGCGCGCCCTGCGCGACAAGAACGTCATGCCGTTCAAGGAGCAGTTGCGCTCGGTCGACGTGCTGATGATCGACGACGTGCAGTTCATCGCCGGCAAGGAGAGCACGCAGGAGGAGTTCTTCCACACCTTCAACGCGCTCATCGACCAGAACCGCCAGATCGTCATCTCCGGCGACCGTTCGCCCAGCGACCTCGACCACATGGAAGAGCGCATGCGCTCGCGCCTGGGCTGGGGCCTGGTAGCGGACATCCACGCCACCGACTACGAGCTGCGCCTCGGCATCCTGCATTCCAAGGCCGAGCAGCTCGGCGCCAAGGTTCCCCAGCAGGTGCTGGAGTTCCTCGCCCACCGCATCACGTCCAACGTGCGCGAGCTGGAAGGCGGGCTGAACCGCGTGCTCGCCTACTCGAATCTGGTCGGCCGCCCCATCACGCTCGAGACGACGCAAGAGGTGCTGAAGGACCTGCTGCGCGCCAACGACCGCCGCGTCTCCATCGAGGACATCCAGAAGCGCGTCGCCGAGCACTTCAACGTGCGGCTCGGCGACATGCACTCGCCCCGCCGCGCCCGCGCCGTGGCGCGTCCGCGTCAGGTGGCGATGTATCTCTGCAAGCAACTCACCACCCGCTCCCTGCCTGAGATCGGCCGCAAGTTCGGCGGCCGCGACCACACCACGGTCATGCACGCGGTGCGCAAGATCGACGAATTGCGCCGCGAGGACCCGGGCCTCTCCGAGGACATCGAGCTTCTCAAGCGCTCGCTCGAAAGCTAGGCCTTGCCGGGGCTCGTTGTAGGGCTCTAAGTTGTTGATCTGCCTCGCAAATCCGGCCCTGAAAAGGCATGCGGCAGGCGGCCCCGTGTGCTAGATTTCCGGCCCGGTTGCCGCCTGTGTCCCGACCCTCTTTCGCCACCGCCCACCCCCTTCGCGTGGGCTCCGGACGCGGGCCCTCGCCGGGCGCTTTCCTACCCGTGCTCGCACTCAGGAATCCATGAAGCTTCGCATCGAACGGGCAGCTTTGCTCAAGTCGCTCCAGCACATGCAAAGTGTTGTCGAGCGCCGCAACACCATCCCGATCCTGTCCAACGTCTTGTTGGATGCGCAGGCGGGCAAGCTGTCGCTCACCGCCACCGACCTCGACCTGTGGATGGTCGAGCACGTCGAGGCGACGGTGGAGCAGCCGGGCGGCACCACCGTGCCGGCGCAGACGCTCTACGACATCGTGCGCAAGCTGCCCGACGGCGCCGACGTCGAGCTGGTCACCGAGACCGACGGGCGCTTGCTGGTGCGCGCCGGCCGCTCGCGCTTCCATCTGCCCAGCCTCGACCGCGAGGACTTCCCGCTCATGCCGGAAGGCGACCTGCCGCATCGCTTCTCGCTCGCCGCCGCCGACCTGCGCCGCCTCATCGAGAAGACGCGCTTCGCCATCTCCACCGAGGAGACCCGCTACTACCTCACCGGCGTCTACTTCCACGCCGCCAAGACCGATGGCACCTCGGCCCTGCGCGCCGTCGCCACCGACGGCCACCGCTTGGCGCGCATCGAGACCGCCCTGCCCAAGGGCGCCGCGCAGATCCCCGGCGTCATCGTGCCGCGCAAGGTGGTCACCGAGATTTACCGCCTCATCGAGGGCCCCGACGACGACGTGTCGCTGTCCTTGTCCGACTCCAAGATTCGCGCCGAGTTCAACGGCGCCGTGCTCACCTCCAAGCTGATCGACGGCACCTTCCCCGACTACCAGCGGGTGATCCCGAGCGGCAACGACAAGATGCTCGAGGTCGACGCCAAGGCGTTCGCCGCCGCCATCGACCGCGTCTCCACCGTCTCGACCGAGAAGGCGCGCGCGGTGAAGATCGCCCTCGACAAGGGCAAGGCGACCCTGTCGGCAAGCTCGGCCGAGAACGCCTCGGCCACCGAAGAGCTCGCCGTCAGCTACGAGGCGGCCGGCATCGAGATCGGCTTCAACGCGCGCTATCTCATCGAGATCCTCGGCGAGATCGACGGCGAGTCGGCCGAGTTCGCCTTCGCCGACGCCGTGTCGCCCACCATCGTCCGCGACACCCAGGATCAGGGCGCGCTGTACGTCCTGATGCCCATGCGGGTCTGATTTGCCAAAGCCCCAGTTGACCTCGGAACCGATCCGCCTCGTTTCATCGCGCGCAACGCATCCGGCCAAGGGAGAAGTCCTTCCGGCGGCGCCCGAGTCGCGCCTGGCGCTGACGCGCCTGTCGCTCAGCGACTTCCGCAACTACGCCTCCCTGCGCATCGAGGTCGAGCCGGTGCCGGTGGTGCTGGCCGGGCAGAACGGCGCCGGCAAGACCAACCTGTTGGAGGCCATCTCGCTGCTCGCGCCGGGCCGCGGCCTGCGCCGCGCGCGCCTGTCCGACCTCGTCCGCCGCGACGTCGGCGGATCTTGGGACGGCGCCGAGGTTCCCGGCCGCGCCTGGGCGGTCGCCGCCCACGTCCGCACCAATCTCGGCGAGACCGAGGTCGGCACCGGGTTGGTGCCGGGGAACGCCGCCACCGAATCCGAGGACGACGACGACGCGACCACGCCCCAAGGCGCCGCGCCCGAGCGCCGGGTGGTGCGTGTGGACGGCCGCACCAAGGGTCCCGCCGCGCTCGCCGGAGTCCTTTCCGTGCGCTGGCTGACGCCCGCCATGGATCGCCTGTTCGTCGAGGGCGGCGGCGCCCGCCGCCGCTTCCTCGATCACCTCGCCACCGGCCTCGATGCCGGCCACGCCCCGCGCGTGAACGCCTACGAGCGCGCCCTGCGCGAGCGCGCGCGCCTGTTGCGCGACGGCATCGCGCGTTCTGCGCGCGCAGATGGAGAAGGCGCCGATCGCCACTGGCTCGCCGCCCTCGAAGGCACCCTGGCCGAGCTCGGCGTCGCCATCGCCGCCGCGCGGCGGGAATACGCCAGCCGCCTTGCCGCCGAAATCGCCGCCGAAGGCGTGACGCCGCTGCGTCTCGCCGTGTCGGGCAGCGTCGAGGAGTCGCTCGCCGCCAATCCCGCCCTCGCCGCCGAGGCGCAGTTCCGCGATGCCCTCGCCGCGTCGTGCGAGCAGGACGCCATCACCGGCGGCGCCGCCGTCGGCCCGCATCGCAGCGACCTCGCCGTCTGGCATGCCTCGGGTCTGCCGGCGGCGCAGTGCTCGACCGGGGAGCAGAAGGCGCTCCTGCTCGCCATCGTGCGCGCCGACGTGCGTTTGTTGGCCGCTGCCCAAGGACGCCCGCCAATACTTCTGCTCGACGAGGTCGCCGCCCATCTCGACGAGGGCCGCCGCCGCGAGCTGTTCGAGGCGGCGATCGGCTGCGGCGCCCAGGTGTGGGCGACCGGCACCGACCGCTCGCTGTTCCGCGCCCTCGAAGGCCGCGCCCAGTTCTTTGCCGCCGCCGGCGGCGTCCTCTCTCTCGCGTAATCCATGGCCACCACACCCGAAGCCACCAATACCGTCGAGTCTTACGACGCCGGCTCCATCACCGTGCTCAAGGGCCTTGATGCCGTGCGCAAGCGCCCGGGCATGTACATCGGCGACACCGACGACGGCTCCGGCCTGCACCACATGGTCTACGAGGTCGTTGACAACTCGGTCGATGAGGCGCTCGCCGGTCATGCCAAGCGCATCGTCGTGACGCTGCTGCCCGACGGATCGTGCCGCGTGCTCGATGACGGCCGCGGCGTCCCCGTCGGCATCATGAAGGAGGAAGGCGTCTCCGCCGCCGAGGTCGTCATGACCCAGCTGCACGCCGGCGGCAAGTTCGACCACAACACCTACAAGGTGTCGGGCGGCCTGCACGGCGTCGGCGTGTCCGTCGTCAATGCGCTGTCCGCGTGGCTGGAGCTGCGCGTCTGGCGCGAGGGCAAAGAACACTGGATGCGCTTCCGCGACGGCAAGGCCGAGGCGCCCTTGAAGGTCGTCGGCGACGCCGGCAAGCGCACCGGCACCGAGGTCACCTTCCTGCCCTCGACCGAGACGTTCTCCAACATCGAGTTTGACCTGCCGACGCTCGAGCACCGCCTGCGCGAGCTCGCCTTCCTGAACTCCGGTTTGGCGATCGTGCTCGAGGACAACCGCGGCGTCGAGCCGAAGAAGCTCGAGTTCCACTACGACGGCGCCATCGAGGAGTTTGTCACTTTCCTCGACAAGAAGAAGACCGCACTACACAAGCCGCCCATCGTCATCAGCGGCGAGAAGGAAGGCATCGGCGTCGACGTGGCGCTGCAGTGGAACGACAGCTACCACGAGAACATGCTGTGCTTCACCAACAACATCCCGCAGTCGGATGGCGGCACGCATCTCGCCGGATTCAGGGCGGCATTGACGCGCACCATCGCGCGCTACGCCAACGAATCGACGGCTGGCAAGAAGAAGAAGGAAGACGTCCACCTCACCGGCGACGACGCGCGCGAAGGCCTCACCTGCGTCCTGTCGATCAAGATGCCGGACCCCAAGTTCTCCTCGCAGACCAAGGACAAGCTGGTGTCCTCCGAGGCGCGCGTGGTGGTGGAGGCGCTGGTCGGCGACCGCCTCGGCGAGTGGTTCGACACCCACCCGAACGAAGGCCGCGCCATCATCTCCAAGATCTACGAGGCCGCCGCCGCGCGCGAGGCCGCCCGCAAGGCGCGCGAGCTCACCCGCCGCAAGGGGGCCCTCGACGTCTCCAACCTGCCCGGCAAGCTCGCCGACTGCCAGGAGCGCGACCCGGCCAAGTCCGAGATCATCCTGGTCGAGGGCGACTCCGCCGGCGGCACGGCGAAGCAAGGCCGCGACCGCCGCATCCAGGCGGTGCTGCCCCTGCGCGGCAAGATCCTCAACGTCGAGCGCGCCCGCTTCGACAAGATGATCTCCAGCCAGGAGATCGGCACGCTCATCACCGCGCTCGGCACCGGCGTCGGCGAGGAATTCGACATCCAGAAGGCGCGCTATCACCGCGTCATCATTGCCACCGACGCCGACGTCGACGGCGCGCACATCCGCACGCTGCTGCTGACGTTCTTCTACCGGCAGATGCCCAAGCTCATCGAGCACGGCTACATCTACATCGCCCAGGCGCCGCTCTATAAGGCGACGCGCGGCAAGTCCGAGGTGTACCTGAAGGACGACCGCGCCATGGAGCGCTACCTGATCGACACCGGCCTCGACGAAGCGGTGCTCAAGGTGCACGGCGGCGGCGAGCGTTCCGGCGCCGACCTGCGCCAGCTGGTCGAGCACGCCCTCACGGTGCGGCGTCTCTTGAAGAGTGTCGCCCAGCGCTACCGCGCCGCCGTCGTCGAGCAGACCGCCATCGCCGGCGCGCTCAATCCGCAGGTGCTGGAAGACGCCACCAAGGCCAAGCAGGCGGCCGCCTATGTCGCCAAGCGCCTCGACCAGCTCGCCGACGAGCAGGAGCGCGGCTGGGCAGGCGAGCCGACCGCCGACGGCGGCCTGCAGTTCACCCGCACCGTGCGCGGCGTCAAGGAAGCCGAGGTCATCGACGGCCGCCTCATCCGCTCCGCCGAAGCGCGCAAGCTCGACGAGCAGGCCAAGGAGCTGCAGGAGACCTACCTCGCCGCCGCCACCTTCCGGCGCAAGGGCGGCGAAGACCGCTCCATCCTGTCGCCGACCCAGCTCCTCGATGCCGTCTTCGCCGCCGGCCGCAAGGGCCTTGCCATCCAGCGCTACAAGGGCCTGGGCGAGATGAACGCCGAGCAGCTGTGGGAGACGACGCTCGATCCCGACGCGCGCTCGCTCCTGCAGGTCAAGGTCGCCCACGCCGACCAGGCCGACGACGTCTTCGCGACTCTCATGGGCGACGAAGTCGAGCCCCGCCGCGACTTCATCGTCGAGCACGCCCTCGAGGTGGCGAACTTGGACATCTAGACGGACAATCGCACCCGATAGTCGGCGATGGCAAAACGCTCCCCCCGGCAGCCTCAGGAAGATCTGCTTCCGCTCATCGACGTTCGAGAGTCGCTACGCGTCCAAGGTATAGAGCCAGACCAGAAACTTCATCAGGCCTTGGACCTCGTAGGCTCCCACGGCTGGGCATCGGCTACATCCGACGCCGCGCTGTTTCACGCACTTAATCGGGTAAATGCCTTCAGCCTCCGCTTGCTTGACCTCGATAAGTACCAGCGGAATTCCTCGAACTTCAACCATCTACTCCTGCAGGCCCGGGGAGACCAAACCCAAGTCGCATCTGACCTGAGCCCCTGGAACTCCTCCATGTTTGGGTAGAGTCCGTCGCCGAGAAGGAGACGGACCATGCGGGCGAGCAGGTTCAACGAGAAGCAGATCATCGGCATCCTGCGCGAGCAGGAAGCCGGAACGGCAACCGCCGAGGTGTGCCGCAAGCACGGCATCAGCAGCGCGACGTTCTACAAGTGGAAGGCCAAGTATGGCGGGCTGGAGGTGTCGGACGCACGCCGGCTGAAGGCGCTCGAGGACGAGAACCGACGG
>Ga0194132_10000765_pt1 | contig 65300 bp, 53 predicted proteins | sample TA2KigOf80mmetaG_FD_148612 | JGI IMG/M metagenome (GOLD analysis project Ga0194132, IMG submission 148612) | Freshwater microbial communities from Lake Tanganyika, Tanzania - TA2015054 Kigoma Offshore 80m | ecosystem: Environmental > Aquatic > Freshwater > Lake | place: Tanzania: Lake...
GACATCGATGAACTCGCCTTTGATCTTGTCGAACAGGCCCATCGGGGATCTCCCTCCGCCTGAAGTCAGCTTTCGAGGTCTGAGTATACGCCAGCCGTGATTCAGCGCCCAACCCTTACGGGGGGGACTCCGCGAATCATCAAACGGCCCCCCGTAGGGGGACGCGCGGCGCGCGGCGGCCGGGCGTCTGCGCCCGGCGCTCCCTACTGCGGCAGCACGACCCGCGCCCGTGCCGCTCCGAGCGGCGCGGCGCGCGTCATCATCTCCAGGCTGAGCTCGCCCCGCTCGAGGCGCGTGCGCATGTCGCCCGTCAGCGCCACTGCGCCGAGGCTCGGCACGAGAGCGGGCCCTGCGAGCCGCGCCACCACGTGCGGGCGCCCCTGTTCGTCCGTATGACGCAGCACAACCGCGACGACGTCGGCCGCCGAGAGCCCCGTCAGCTCGAGCTGGTAACCGAGGACGCCGGCGGACGTGTCGTACTCGAACCGCCCGCGGATTTGGGCTCCGCGGTCCGCGGTCGCCGCCAACACGTTGAACGCGACCGGCCGAGGCGACCCTCGCTCGACCAGGGTCGGCGTCGACGGCGGGGCGCGCCGCTGCGACTCGGCCTGCTCGAGCGCATAAGCGAGCCCGACGAGGTGGGCGTCGTCGAGCGAGCGCCCGAGCAGCTCGATGCCGACCGGGAGGTCCCCCGACCACCCCGCCTGGGCGCTGATGGCGGGCATGCCGGTGGAGGCGCTGAGCTGGCAGTTCGAGCCGCGCTGTGGCTCGCCCGTGAGCGCGGCCACGGTGCGGATGGTCGGGTACGCGAGCGCATCGACGCGCGCGGCGTCCATGGCCGCGACCACCGCCTCGCGAAGCGGCTCGCGCTTGGCGAGCGCGGCGCGGTACGCATCGCTGTCGCGCGTCTCGACTGTGTCGGAGCGCCGCAACGTTCCCACTACCGACTCGTGCGCGAGACCAGTCTCGATGAGCTCGGCGAGCGATGAGACCGGCGCGTCGGGTACAGCCGCCAGGTAGTCCAGCAAGTCCCACTTGAACTCGAGCGCGAGGACGCTCGAGCCGGAGATGAGCTGGTCGTAGTCGGGGATCTCGACAGTCACGGTATCGGCACCGGCCGCGACCATGCGCGCCAGCGCGGCGCGCACGACGCTGGTGACCGCGGCGTCCTCCGGCGTACCGCCGAAGAGGTTTTCCAGGATGCCGATGCGCGCGCCCCGGAGCGCGCCGCCATCCAGGGCGTCGACGAACCTCGGGAGCGTCCGTCCGTCGAGAGCACGCGTGGCCGGGTCGGCCGGGTCCGGCCCCACCGTCGCGTCGAGCGCGATCGCTAGGTCGCGCACCGTACGCGCGAGCGGTCCGCCCACGTCCTGCGTGTGAGAGAGCGGCAAGATGCCGTCGATGCTCGACAGCCCCTTGGTGGGCCGGAGTCCAACCAGGTTGTTGTGTGACGAAGGGAGACGGATCGAGCCACACGTATCGCTCCCCCAGCCCACGGCGGCGAAGCTCGCGGCGATCGCCGCACCGGTGCCACCGCTCGACCCACCCGGGTTGCGCCGCGTGTCGTACGGATTGAGGGTCTGCCCGCCGAGCGACGAGATGGACGTGATGCCGTAGGCGAGCTCGTGCAGATTCGACTTCCCCACGATGACCGCGCCCGCGGCGCGCAGGCGCCGCACCTGGAACGCGTCGTCGGCCGGCTGCAATGTGGCCAGCGCGAGCGTGGCACCGCTCGTGGGCATGTCGAACGTGTCGTAGTTGTCCTTCAGGATGATCGGGATACCGTGCAGCGGGCCGCGCACGCGCCCGGCTGCCCGCTCGCGGTCGAGCGCCTGGGCCTCGGCGAGCGCGTTCGGGTTCAGGCGGATGAGCGCGTTGAGCCGTGGGCCGTCTTGGTCATAGGCGGCGATGCGCGCCAAATATGCCTCGGTGATACTCACCGAGGTCGCGCGGCCGGAGGCCATCGCCTCCTGGAGCTCCTCGATGGTGGCCTCGGCCACCTCGACTTGGGCGGCGGCCGACCCGGGGACGACGTGGAGGAGAAGGAGCGTGGCCGCGAAGAGCTGTCGGACGATTGGCGTGTTCACCGGGGCAACATGCGCGATGCATGCAGCGTCGGGCAACTCGACGTCTCGCCTACCGCCTACCCGCCGAGCGCCTCCACCGGGCTCACGCGCGTCGCACGCCGCGCGGGGATCATGCAGGCGAGCGCTGCGACCAGGCCGAGCACCAGCGCAACCGCGACCATCACGCGCGCGTCGGTAGCCTGCACCTCGAAGAGGAGCGACTGGATGAGACGGGCCAGGAGATACGCCGCCACGCCCCCCAGGACGAGCCCGAGAGCCGTCACCCGAAGTCCCTGACCGACGACCGCGCGGAAGACGTCTCGCGGGGCCGAGCCGAGAGCGACGCGGATGCCGATCTCGCGCGTGCGCTGGGACACGGTGTAGGCGAGCGCACCGTAGATGCCCACGACGGCGAGGAAGAGCGCCACCACCGCGAAGATGCCGAGGACCACGAGCGGCGCGCGCCGGCGCACGAGTGACTCGTCGAGGCGCTCCTGCATGGTCTCGACACCGAAGAGCGGCAGGTCGGGGTCGAGCGACGCGAGCGCCCTCCGCAGCTCGGGCGTCAGCGCGGCGGGGTCCCCGGTGGGTGCGCGCACGGTCAGCGTCATGAAGGGCTGCGGCGCTTGTCGATACGTGAAATAGTACGCGCCGACGTGCTCCGCGTCGGGTGTCGTGAGGTCGTTCTGCTTCACGGTCTCGACGATGCCGACGATGGTGTAGATGCTCTCAGGAGGGATCGAGTCGGTCCCGGGGACCGCGCCCCATATCATGCGGCTCCCGAGCGCGCCCCCTTCTGGCCAGTATCGATTCGCGAGCCACTCGTCGATTACGACGGCTCGGGTGGCGTCCGGTCCGTCCGCCTCCTCGAACGTGCGTCCCTGGGTGAGCTGGATCCCCATCGTCTCGAAGTAGTCCGGCCCGGCGAAGGTCTGGAAGGGCGCGAGCAGGGACTCGCCCGGACTCATCACGTATCCCTCGGGCTGGATGATGCTCGCCGAGTTGTTGCCCGTGAACGGGAGCTGCGTGGTGACGGACGCTGCGTCCACGCCGGGGATCGCGCGCACCTCCGCCAGGAGGTCGTCCCAGAGCTGGCGAACGTCGTCGTCCTCTTCATACCCGGACTCGGGGAGCGACACGAAGCCGGTGAGCACGCCCTCGGGCTCGAAGCCCGGATCGACCGCGAGCGCGGATCTGAAGCTCATGAGCATGAGCCCCGCGCCGATGAGCATCACGAATGCGAGCGCGACTTGGCTGGTGACGAGCGCGTTGCGCACGGCGACGGACCGGCGGCTGGCCGTGCCCGTACGACCGCCGGCACGGAACGCGGGCGACAGGTCGCCGCGCATGAGCGACACCACGGGAATGGCCGCGAACAGCACCGCCGCGGCAAGCGAGAGCAGCAAGGTGAAGAGCAGCACGGCCCCATCGACGCCGATCTCGGTGCCCCGGGGCAGGTCCTGTGAGCCCAGCGTCTCGAGAAGGCGGAGTCCGAGCGCTCCCATCCAGAGTCCCAGCCCGCCGCCGATCAGGCCCAGCACCACCGCTTCGGTGAGCATCTCGCGCGCCACCTGCCGACGTGAGGCGCCGAGCGCGAGCCGCGTCGCCACTTCGGTGACGCGCGTCTGTGCACGGGCGAGCAGGAGGTTGGCGATGTTCACGCATCCTATGAGCAACACGAACGCCACACCGCCCCACAGCATGAACAGGAGTGGTCGCACGTCGCGCACCAGGTCAGCTGCCGTCGGAGCGATGAGCGTAGTGAAGCCCGCGTCCTCGAGGAGCTGGCGCGCGTTCGGGATGTTCCACTCGTCGATGAGCGCGTCGTTGAGCGCGAGGTTCTGAGCGACCGCCTGCTCCACCGTCGCACCTGGGGCGAGCCGCGCGATCATCTGGAGGCTGTTCCTGTGCCAGCTGTCGAGCTGGCGCGACTCCTCGGTGAACGGAATCGGGACGATGACGCGCACTTCAGCCCGTTCCGGCATGCGGAAGTCTTCACCGAGCACGCCGACGACCTCGAACGGGCTTTCATCCATGCGCAGGGTGCGGCCCAGCACGTCCGGCGCGGAGTCGAACCAGTCCCGCCATGCGGCGGCTGTCAGCACCACCTTCTGGTCGCTTCCCTCGGCGGTCTCCTCTTCCAGGAACCCGCGCCCCATCGCCGGCTCGACGCCGAGGAGCGTGAAGAAGGAGGCGCTTACGCGCATCGACGTCACCGACTCGGTGCTTCCCGGCTCGCCCACCGTGTGGGTGCTTCCCTGATAGACCGCCACCTGCTCGAACGCAGGGATCTTCTCGCGACGCTGGAAGAAGTCCACCGACCCGTTCGAAGCGCGCGCCACGCCGGCGCCCGGGTAGCTGTTGTTGACCGTGACCAGGCGACCCGGATCGCGGAAGGGGAGCGGCTCGAGGAGCACGGCGTTCACCACCCCGAAGATGGCCACGTTCGCGCCCAAGCAGAGCGCGAGCGTCACGAGCACCGTGCCGCTGAACGTCTTCTCGCGGGCCAGCAGCCTCAGGCTGCGGGCGGTATCACGGACGAGCTGCTCCATCGGGGCTCACCTCGGGGGCGTGGGTATCTCAGGCCCTGACGAGGGGTGGGGCGCGCGGGTTTCGGAGGATGACGCGGCGCGGCCGGTGCTCCCTCGAGCGGGCGACAGGCGTGTGCGGGTCGATGCGACGGTCCAGCAGCCGGCGACGCGTCGAGGTGTGCAAACCGACGTCTCCGGAGCGTCCCATATGCCAGTGACCCGACACCGACGTCCGGCGCGCGGAATATGCGCCGGCCCTTCATAAAGATGCACACCACGATGCGCGCACTTCTCGCCATGGTAGCGACCCTCACGGCGGTTACCGCCCCCGTCGTTCTCGAGCCCAGCGACGACGCGGAGCCCCAGCAAAAGACCGAGCGGATCCGCTCGACCGCCGCCCAGCGCGACGCAGTGGCCATCACGGTCTACAACCAGAACTTCGGGCTCGTGCGCGAGGTGCGTACGCTCGCGCTCCGAAACGGCCGCGTGTCGCTCGAATACGGCGACGTGGCGTCCGGCATCCAGCCCGAGACGGTGCACATCCGCCCGATCGGCGGGCGCGGGCTCCAGATCCTCGAGCAGAACTACCAGTACGACCTGCTCAGTCCGGAGAAGCTGCTGGAGAAGTACGTGGGCCGGACCGTGACGGTCTATCGGATGAACCCGCAGACGGGCGAGGACGAGTCGGTCGAGGCCGAAGTGCTCTCGGTGAACGGCGGGCCCATCCTGCGCATCGCCGGCGAGATCACGTTCAACTACCCCGGCCGCTTCGGCTTCCCGGAAGTGCCCGACAACTTGATCGCCGAGCCCACGTTGCTCTGGCGCCTGGATGCCGGGGGCGGTGAGCAGCAGGTCGAAGTCTCGTACCTGACGCAGAGCCTGAATTGGAAATCGGACTACGTGATGGTGCTGAACGAGGATGACGACGAGGCGGGGCTCACCGGCTGGGTGACGCTGACGAACCAGAGCGGCACGTCGTACACGAACGCGCGGCTACAGCTCGTGGCCGGCGACGTGCAGCGTGTGAACCAGGGCATGGAGCGCGACGACATGCGTCTGCGCATGATGGCCGACGTGGCTGCGGCCCAGGAGGCGCCTGGGTTCAGCGAGCAGGGCTTCTTCGAGTACCACCTCTACACGCTCGGGCGCCCCGCCGACGTCATGAACAACGAGCAGAAGCAAGTGACGCTGCTCGAGTCCGACAGGTTCGGGGTCGGGAAGCGGCTCATCTTCAACGGCGCCGCGCACTACTATCGCGGCCAATACGGTCAGGTCGCTCAGAACCAGAAGGTCGGCGTCTTCCTCGACTTCGAGAACAGCGAGGAAAACGGCCTCGGCATGCCGCTCCCGAAGGGCGTGGTGCGCGTGTACAAGCGTGACCGCGATGGCGCGCAGCAGTTCATCGGTGAAGACTTGATCGACCACACGCCGCGCGACGAGAAGCTGCGCATCAAGATGGGCGAGGCGTTCGACGTCGTGGGCGACCGCGTGCAGACCGACTGGGACGTGATCTCTTCGTGCGTTTACGAGAGCAGCTGGCGCATCGACTTGCGCAACCACAAGGACGAGGATGTGGACGTGATGCTCGTCGAGCCCGTGGGCGGCGACTGGCAAATCCTTTCGTCGAGCCATGCGTACACGCAGCTCGATGCATGGACGTTCACGATGACACCCGAGGTCCCGGCGGACGGGGAGACCACCGTCACCTACCGGGTGCGCGTGCGCTGGTGCTGACGGGGACTACAAGAACTCCTGGGACTGCTGGGACGGGCACCGTCACAATCGCGTGGCGGCGCTCGTTCTTTGGGCGATGAAGACGAATCGACTGATGGCGCTGGCGGCTGCGCTCGCGCTCGTGGCGTGCGGCGCGAGCGAGCTCCTCGGCCCCGGAGCACCCCAGGGGATCGACGGCATGGTGCTGCTCGGCCCCATGTGCCCGGTGGTGCAGGTCGACGATCCGTGCCCCGATCAGCCGTACCAGGCACGCATCGATGTGCTGACCGCGGGAGGAGCGTTCGTGACGAGCGTAGAGTCGAACGCGGAGGGGCGGTTCAGGGTGGGGTTGCGCCCTGGCGCCTACGTCCTGGCCCCCAGGTCGGGGAACCCGTTCCCGACGGCGGGTGAGCAGGAGGCACTCGTGGTTGAAGGCGAATACACCGACGTGGTGGTGAGCTTCGATACGGGGATCCGGCAGGACGCCGTCCTGACGCTCAGCGCGGGGCCTCGTCGGCCATCCGCTCGAGGATCCACCCGTCCGGATCGAGTCGGAGCGCGGACGGCGGCTCATCGGAAGGGAACCGGAACGACTGGCCCGCCCATGGTATCGGCCTAGCGGGTGGCTGGATACCGCCGGCGGCCTGACGGGCCACCGAGTGCCGAGAAGGAAAAGCGGCGGCGGGGCTTCCGCCCCGCCGCCGCGTCCCGCTGGGCTAAGAGCCGCCTTCAGTTCTGCGTGACCCGCAGCCCTTCTACGCGCACCCCGGGGATCACGTGGTTTACGCGCACGCCCCAGATGCCATCGGTCTGGGCAGCCATGCCCGACTTCGGCGCGGTGTGCACTACCGTGCCGTTCACCACGTACTGCGTATCGTTGGCGCCGACGCGCACCTGCAGACGGTTGACGGACGGAGCCGCTCCGGCAGCCATCCCCACGACTGCCGCGTTGGGCGTGCGCCCGATGATGTCATGGACGGTGTCGTTGCCCACGCGGTGGCGGATGATGAACGAGCCGTTCTGCGCCACGAGGAAGTAGATGTAGCTCTGCTGCGCACCCTCGAGTCCTCTGCCGCCGTAGATCAGGCCGTAGTAATTCACGTGGCCGCTCGGCTGCAGCAGCGTGAACGTGCCCTCCAGCGTGTAGTTGCCTGAAGCCGTGTTGGCGGGATTCCAGAGCGTGACGGCCGGTCCGTTGCGGACCTCGAAGCCGTTCGCGACGGCCGTCACCGTCACGTTCCGTACGTCGTCCGGGTCGGCGGCGTCGGTAGAGGCGTCCACGCGCTCCAGCCAGCCAGCCGGAGCCTGTGCGGTGACGGGCATGGCGAGCAACAGAGCGAGCCAGGCGGGTGTGAGTCGGCGGATCATCGGTGCACTCCGGACAGGGTTCGGCGGGCGGACAGTGCGGGGGGCGCCCCGGAAACGTCACGTGGGCAACCATTGCGACTGGAACGCGTGCGTACGCGCCTCGAAGGGTCTAGGTTCCCCTTCCGTGACCCTCACGAAAGCACGTCGAACGCAGTTGATCCTGTCCTGGATCGGGATCGGCCTCGGCTGGGCGGCCTCGCTCGGACTCGGTTTGGTGCTCCTGTCCGAGTGGATCGCGCTGCTCGTCCCGGCGGCTACTGCCGGGGCGCTGGGCGTTGGCGTCCTCGTCACCAAGCGCGTGACTGCTCACCACAAACGTGCTTCGATCACGGTGGGGGACCTGCGGATGGCGCGCCCGCGGCGGCGGTAGGCGAGTCGGTCGCCACACGAGGCTGGGCGCGCATCTGACGCGGCCCTATGATGTCGCAGCCGGTTCGCCCTTCGAGTCATCGAACCGACCGCCCAGGAGCGTAGTGAACCCTTCGCCCGGCTCGCGCTTCGGTGCCTACGACGTCACTGCGCTCCTCGGACGAGGGGGCATGGGCGAGGTCTATCGCGCGCGCGACCCGCGACTCAAGCGCGACATCGCCATCAAGGTGCTCCCCGCAGCGTGGGGGCTGGACCCAGAACGGCGGAGGCGCTTCCAGCGAGAGGCCGAGCTCCTTGCCACGCTGAATCACCCCAACATCGGCGTCATCTACGGCATCGAGGAGAGCGACGGAGTCAGCGGCCTCCTCCTCGAGTTGGTGGAGGGGCCGACGCTCGCCGATCGGATCCACGGCGGTCCAATACCAGTGAGTCAAGCGCTGGCCATCGCGAGTCAGATCGCGGATGCACTGGATGCCGCGCATGAGCGGGGAATCGTCCATCGCGACCTGAAGCCCGACAACATCAAAGTGCGCGACGATGGCACCGTGAAGATCCTGGACTTCGGGCTGGCGAAGTCGGACCTCGCGCGGCCCGGAGCTGCTGGCGGCGCCTCCGTCTCCCTCATGGCGCCCACAGGGACCGAGACGCAAGCGGGCGCCGTATTCGGGACGCCGCGCTACATGAGTCCCGAGCAGGTACATGGGCGCTCGGTCGACAAGCGGGCCGACATCTGGGCCTTCGGGTGCATCCTGTACGAGATGCTCGTCGGCCAACCGGCGTTCGGGGGCTCCACGACGGCGGCTAACCTGGCGGCGATCCTCACGGCCGAGCCCGATTGGCGGAATCTGCCCTCTTCGGTCCCCGACGCGGTGTCCCGGTTGCTGCAGCGGTGTCTCGAGAAGGATCCGAAGCAGCGGGCGCGCGACATCGGCGACGTCCGGGCCCAGATCGAGGACGCCCTGGCCCCGCATGCGCGCCGCGGGCGTCCGGTGCTGGCGACTCAGCCGATGCACCGACGACGCCGGCTCGCCACTTGGGCCCTCGCTGCATCCGCGGTGATCGGCGTCACGACCTGGTTGTGGGTGGTGCGATCGTCTTCGCGGCCCACGGGCTCGACTTCGCAGTTGGCTGTCAGGCAGCTCACCAACTACGGAAACGCCGAGACGGACGGCGCCCTTTCGCCCGACGGCCGGACGTTCGTCTTCGTGTCGGATCACGCGGGCACGCCCGACATCTGGTTGCGGCAGGTCGCCGGGGGGGAGCCGGTCCGCCTCACCGACGATCCAGTACGTTAGCAGGAGTTGAGCTTTACGCCGGATGGCGAGGCAGTCTATTTCACACGCACCGAGGATGCAGTCTCCAGCATTTGGCAGACGGGCGTGCTGGGCGGACAAGCGCGGAAGGTGATCGACCGTGCGCACGCAGCAGTACCCTCGCCGGACGGTCGACAACTGGCGTACTTCGTTCCGGACTCGGCCTTCGAAGCTCTCGTGGTGAGCGGCGTCGATGGCACCGAGAGACGCGAGTTGGCGGCGCGCGTCCCCTGGTTTCCACCACCGCGTGCGGCGTGGTCGCAGGATGGCCGCTGGCTCTCCTACGTCCGCGCGGGTTTGTTCGCCCCACAGAATCTCTTCGTGGTGAACGTCACCACGGGTGAGGAGCGACAGGTGACGACGTATGAGGGGGCGCAGGTAGGCATCAGGCAGCACGCGTGGCTGCCGGGCGGTCGGTATCTGGTCGCAGACTTCATCCCATACGCGAGAACTCAAGCAAGCAGCGATATCGCCCTGGTCGACATTCGCAGCGGGACCGTGGAGCGCCTCACGGCCTCCGTTTCGGCGCAGTTCGCGAGGCCGAGCCTCTCCCGGGACGGAGCCCGGCTGGTGGCAACGTCGACGAGAACGGTCCGCGAGGTATGGAAGGTCTCGCTGGCCAGCCCGGATCCTTCGGTCAACGGAGCTGGACCCCTGCGGCTGTTGGACGAGAGGGTCGATGCGCAGTGGACCTTCGCCTCGCGCGACGGGCGGACGCTCCTGTATGCGGGAAGTGCCAGCGGTAGCCGCAACCTGTGGACGATGCCGCTCGACGGCAGCGGCGCAGCGCGACAGATCACTGCGGTCCCCGAGGACGCGATTGCCCACTCGTCGCTCTCTCCGGACGGAACCCGAGTGGCGTTCGTATCCTTCGAGGGCGGCACCTCGGACATCTGGGTGCAGAACGTCGATGGATCCGATCCGCGCCAGCTCACGAGCGACGCGGCTGCAGACACATGGCCGGTTTGGGCGCCCGACGGCGAGCGCCTCGTCTACGGTTCGGCGCGAGGCGCCGCCCAAGAGACGCGCGTGATGTCTGCGGACGGATCGGGCAACGTGAAGCTCTTCGATGGCTTCTTCCGCGGTGACTGGATTCGAAACCCCGAGGGGAACGGTACGCTGATCGTGACCTCGCTTGGGACGCGATCCGTCCTCCGCTTACTCGACCCGGAGCGACAGCGCGTCATCTGGGAGAAGGAGATTCCCGGGATGGGTTTCACGCTGCCGATGTTCAGCTCCGATGGGCGACGCATCAGCGCGCTGTTTCAAGAACCGACAGGGCGTACGGGCATCGCGGTGTTGGATGCGGAGACGGGAGCAGAGCGGACGGTCGCGTGGCTGGCGTTTCCTGCTTCATTCCGCGCGATTTGGGTCGACGGCGACCAGGCGCTGATCGTCAACCGCGTGGAACCGATTTCGCACATCGTGCTGTTCGAGGGCTTCTGGCGGCCCTAGTGGCGCCGACCCCGCCTCAGGCGCTAGCGTCGCCGTCGAACTCCGTGCGCTGCTTGGATTGCTCCGGGCCCACGACGCCTACCCGGATTTCCGCTCGGGCGTAGCTCTCCGGGCGCACCGGCGCGCCTGCCATTCCACGCAGCATGGCGAGTTGGCCGACGTGCGTGAGCGCGTCGGCCACGGGGCCCTGGAAGATGGCCTCCTCCAGTGACACCCCTTCCGGGACCTCGGCCAGCGCCTTGTCCAGCGCGGTGAGCCCGCGGAAGAAGCGCTCCTTGGCCTCGCGCCAATCCTTGCAGGGTACGTGCTGCCAACGGCGTTCGCCGCGCGCCATGCGCTCGCCCCACTCGAGCAAGTCGCCGAGGTGCACGACGATCTGGAACGGAGTGCGCGTCGTCGGCGAGGCGCGCAGCTCGGGGAATCCCTCGGGGACGTCGCGCAGTACTTTCTCGGCCCGATAGGCGAGCGTGGCCACGGTGTGGCGCAGGAATGCTCGTGAGGTCATGTGGTCCGATGGACGGCGGTCTTGGCGGGGCCGGGTAGGTCGATCACGCCGGTTCCGAAGTCTGCGCGCCCCGCACGGCCCGACGCACGAGGTTCTCCACGAGCGAGACCTTGTAGGCGTTGAACGCGAGCGGCTCCGCGCCCGCGGCGGACGCCGCGCCCGCCGACTCGGCTACCTGCTCGGTGCGCGGACGGCCCACGACCAGGCGCTCGGCGGCAGCCATGCGCCGGGGTGTGCACTGCACGGCGCCGCAGACGATGCGCGCGTCCGCGACGGTGGCCCCGTCCATGCGGAACGCCGCCGCCACGTTCACGAGCGGGAAGTCCCAGACGTTCCGGTCGGCCACCTTCTCGAAGTAGAACGATGCGCCCGCCCAAGCTGCCGGGAGCCGTACGGCTACGAGCAGCTCCTCGGGCTCGAGCACCGTCATGCGCCGAATGTCGATGGAGGGCGGCATGAAGAAGTCCGCCGCGCGGATCACGCGCTCGCCGGCGCGGCTCCGCACCACCATCTCGGCGTCGAGCGCCACCACGGCAGGCGCACAATCGGAGGGCGTCACCGCCACACACCGGCTCGCCTCGAAGATCGCGTGCTCGCGGTTCATCGCCTCCGGCGCCGCGGCGTAGCAGGTGTTCCCGCCCGCGCGATAGCACTTCACGCCGTAGCGGTAGTACCAACAGCGGGTATCCTGACAGAGATTGCCGCCGATGGAGCCGGCGTTGCGGATCTGGGGGCTCGCGACCTTGCGTGCCGCGTCGGCGAGCAGGCCGTAGCGTTCACGGATGAGCTGGCTCGTCTCGATCTCGGTGAGCGTCGTCAGCGCGCCGATCTCCACGCCGCCCCCGCTCTCACGGATGCCTCGCAGTTCTGCGATCCGCTCGAGGTCGACGACCGCGCGCGTCTGCTTGCTGCGGTTCTTCAGCCAGTCGAGGCTGTCGTAGCCGCCCGCGAGCCTCCAGCTGGCCGCGCCGTGACGATCGAGCAGCTCGAGCGCCGTCTCCACGTCTGCGGGCTGGAACAGCTCGAAGCCCGCCATCATGTCCTTCATCATAGGCTCTGCCTCACGAGACGGGTGCTCACTGGGTGTTCACCTGAAGCTGGCGATGCGCCTGCGGCCGCCCGTTGGCGGCGTTGACGATCATATCCGCCACGATGGGCGTGCGGTTGAAGTAGTGGCCGCCGAGCGCATCGGAGAGCGCGCACAGCAGCGCAGCCGCAGCGCATCCCATGAGGGGCTCGCCGATCCCCTTCACGCCGACGGGGTTGTTCGGCTCGGCCTGATCGACGGCCGCCCAGTCCATCTCCGAGGGCACATCGAGGTACGAGGGCGGCTTCGCCTGATGCAGGCCCACCGCGCCGGGGAGCCCCCAGCGGGGGTCGTACACGTGCCTCTCGGCCGCGGCCATGCCGAAGCCCATCACCGCCCCGCCGCGGACTTGGGTGGCGAGGCTCGTCGGGTGCATCACCAGGCCGCAGTCCGCCACGCCGAGATAGTCGAGGATCTCGTAGAGCCCCGTCTCGACGTCGAGTTCGATCTCGATGAACCCGGCGGCCAGCGCGGGGACCATGCCGTCCTGGGGGAGGTTGTCGCGAGCGACACCGATGAGCCCGGTACCGGCGATGCTCTCGACCGCGCGCCGGGTCATCGGGTTGATGTCCTGCGGGGTCTCCATACCGCTGTAGCGCCCGCCGAGCTGTATCGCGGTGCGGGCAGCCTGCGCGTACGTGAGGCGCCGCGACGGGTTCGCGCGACTGAAGACGGCCTCGTCGCGGACGTCGTAGTCGTTCGCGTTGCCGCCGAGCTCGCGCGCGGCGATGGCCTTGAGCTTCTGCAGCGCATCCATGGCCGCGGCGTAGTTCGTGCGCGACATGGTATACGAGGTGTTGCTGCCGAACTGCCCATTGTTCCACGGCAGGCCGCGGCTCGAGTCGCCGCGATGGATCTCGCAGTTCGCCCAGTCGTAGCGGAGCACTTCGGCGGCGACGCGCGATGTCGACGCGTACGAGTACGTGCCCAGGTTGCCGACGCCGGTATGGATGTGGAGCTTGCCGTCGGGAGCGATGCGCACGAGCCCGTCGAACCCGCTCGAGCCCGCCGAGTGGAAAGCCTGGCCCACGCCGACGGCGCGGACCTTCGAACCGCTCCGCTGGCCGCTGCGGGCGCGACGCTCCTGCCAGCCGAAGCGCTCGGCGCCCATCTCCAGCGCCTCGCGGAGATACGCGCTGGTGATGTGGCTCTGGTTGCCGCCGTAGAGGGACTCGTGCGTCGGCGCGTTGATGCGCCGGATCGCGACTGGATCGAGCCCGAGCTGGCGGGCGGCCTTGTCGATGAGCGGCTCGACAGCGCAGTGGATCTGGTTCTGCCCCGGCCCCCGCTGGGCGCCGCGTGGCGGCGTGTTCGTGAGCACCGAGATGCCGCGGTAGCGCATCGCCTGCGGCGTGTAGACGAGCGACACCGCGCTCGCCGCCGCGCCGAGATCACCGAACCCGCTGTTGGGTCCGTTCTCCTGGATGATCGAGAGGTCGCATGCGGCGATCCGCCCGTCGGGACGGAACCCGAGCCGGATGCGACCCTGGAACCCCGGACGGGCCGAGCCGAGCACGTACTCTTCGGCGCGGCTCACGCGCATGAGTACCGGACGGCCGACTTTCCGCGACATGTGCGCGGGGATCGCCATGAGCGGATAGGCCCCACCCTTGGAGCCGAAGCCCCCTCCGCAGTACTCGGCGATGAAGACCAGGTCCTCCGGCGCGATCCCGATGAGCCGAGCCGCCCCGGGCAGCGCGTTGCTCTGGCTCTGACAGGAAGCGTGTAGGTAGCACTTGCCGCCCTCCCAGTAGGCCATCGCCGTGCGCGGCTCCATCGAGTGGTGCGACGTGGAGGCGGTCACGAAGCTCTCGTCGAGCACCAGCGTGGAAGCCGCGAACCCCGCGTCGAGGTCACCGTACGACCACTCCTCGCCGGGGCGGCCCATGGGGAGCTGACCCTCGCCGGCCGCCGCGAAATCCTCCTCCGTCCACTTCACCTCCTGGAGGCCTTCCTGGGGAATGAGCGCGTTGCCGCCGGCGCGGGCGTTCGGCCCCCCGGGGCGGAGGCTCTCCAGGGGATCGACACAGAACTCGAGCGGCTCGATGTCGAGCCGGACGGCCGCGATGGCGTTGTGGGCGGTGGTCTCGTCGACCGCCGCGATGGCGAGAATCGGCTCGCCCACGAAGTGCGGCTCGTACGTGAGAATGTTGTTGGCTACGCCCTCCTGCTCGGGTACGTCCTCCGGCAGCAGGATGCCGACGACTCCAGGCATCGCCAGCGCGGCCCTCGCGTCTACATTGCGGACGCGCGCGTGCGGCATCGGGCTCGTGAGCAGGCGGCAGAAGACCATGCCGTCGCGGCGGAAATCTTCCGCGTACTTGGCCCGGCCGGTGACCTTGCCGACGATGTCGGGCGGCGTGAAGTCCTTCCCCAGTAGCTCAGCCATGTCAGGCCTCCCTCGCGCCGAGCGACTGCGCGGCGCGCATCACTCCGTTCAGGTAGTTGTGGTAGGCCCCGCACCGGCACAGGTTGCCGGCAAGCGCCTCGCGGGCTTCCTCGCGCGTAGGGTTCGGGTTGCGGCGTAGGAGCGCCACCGCCGACATGACCTGGCCCGGCGTGCAGAACCCGCACTGGGGTGAGAGCTCGTCGACGAACGCCTGCTGCACCGGGTGTAGCTCGCCGTTCGGCCCTTCCAACCCTTCGATGGTGGTGATCTCGCGGTCGCGCACCCGATGCGTGAGCGTCGAGCAGGAGTAGTGCGTCACGCCGTCGATGAGCACCGTGCAGGCTCCGCACTCCGCGCGGTCGCACCCGAGCTTCGTGCCCGTGAGGCCGAGCTTGTAGCGGAGTGTCATGGCCAGCGTTTCCGCGGGAAGCACGTCGACGCGGCGCAGCTGACCGTTCACGCTCAGCGACAGCAGTCGCTCGACGCCGCCGACGGTCTGGGCCGGCAGCGCACCCGAGCACCCGGAGCCGAAGTACGAGAGCCCGGACACCGTGACGCCCGACGCGATGATCCCTTTGATGAAGTCGCGGCGGGACCAGCTCGGTGACGGCTGCGCGGCTGGAATCGCCGACACCATGGGCAAGGCCCAGGGGGCGTCCTCGGATATCGTCGAGCTCGCGCGGGTGTCGCCGCCGACCTCGGTAGGGGGCCATTCGCTCACGAGGTCACTCCTGTGTGAGGGACGCCGGGTAGGGTAGGGCGGGGGAGGTTGGTCGGCAACGGCGCGGCGCGGTCGTCTACGTCGAACGACGTAGAGATTGCCCCATCGGACCTGCGATATCCTGCGGATGTGTTGGTCCGAGATCCCTCCGGAAGAGGATGGCCCTGTGGCCCTACGAGTCTTGATCCCGCTCCTGGTGCTATGCGCGAACCCCCTCGATGCACAGGAGGCACCACGTCCCGCGCGCAGGCTCACCATTGCGGTCAGCGCTGGTGCCCCAAGGGGCGGCGCGCCCTCGTCCGTGATGGATCAGATGAGGGAATTGGGCTTCGACGAGACAAAGCCCTACGGCTGTTTCTTCATCTTCTGTGGTGGGCCGACCGACCACCTCCAGCGTTACGGGGGATTGGTCACCACTCTGGTCGTGCGGTAACGGGTCACGGACCGCTGGGCGATCTCTGCCGGTCTGGCCGACGTCGATCTGGGCAGCGCCACAGGCTGGAAGGCGGATTCGACCGCCTTCTTCGGCGGCACCTCCCTGGACAGCGGCCTGTGGTCCGACTCGCCGGTCTGGGTGCTGGCACACCTCGCCCCGTGGCACAGGATCCACTTCGGCCTCGGTCCAAGCCTCCACCGGCTTCGTCGAGACGAAGACGTTGGGTTGCCGCAGTTCACCTCCAGCCGGCTCGGGCTCACGGCCGAAGCGACGCTCGAGGTCCCTCGCGCCAGCCGCGTCTTCTGGATGACGTCGCTCCGGGGCCACTGGATTCCCGGCTCGTCCGTCGCTTCCCCCTCGGTGGGAACGGTTCCACTGCGGACCAAGTTCAGCTACCTGACCGTGCAGACAGGCATCGGCATCAGGCTCTAACAGGTCGCTGAAAAAGTCAGCCGCGCCCGTAGCGTATAACCTGCCGTGGAGTTAGATTGAGAGGTACGGCATGAGGGAGGTGGGCGAGATTGCCCGCTCGGTTCACCGTGGTGACGTTCCGCGGCGCCGATGGGGCGCCGAGCCGACGGGGGGCACGCGGGGCACATGGACTACGAGGCCTGGTTCGCCTCCGAGATCGGACGGCTGAAGGCAGAGGGCAACTACCGGAGCTTCGCCGAGCTGGATCGCCGCGTGGGCGACTTCCCCCGAGCCGCCCATCACACGGCGCGTGGGCGCTCGGACGTCACCATTTGGTGCTCGAACGACTACCTGGGCATGGGCCAGCACGCGGTGGTGCGCGCGGCCATGAAGGCGGCCGTCGACGGCACCGGTGCGGGTGCCGGCGGTACTCGCAGCATCTCGGGTACGAGCCCGCAGCAGGTCGAGCTCGAGCGGGAGCTGGCCGCGCTGCACGGGAAGGCGGCTGCACTGCTCTTCACCTCGGGCTTCGTCGCCAACGAGGCCGTGCTGTCGACGCTAGGCAGGATGCTCCCCGGGTGCGTCTTCGTCTCTGACGAGCTCAATCACGCGTCGATGATCTAGGGGATGCGGAGCAGTCGGGCCGACAAGCGCATCTTCTCGCACAACGACGTGCAAGATCTCGAGCGCCTACTCGCGGCGTTGCCGCCCGAGCGCCCGAAGGTGGTGGCGTTCGAGTCGGTGTACTCGATGGACGGCGACGTCGCGCCGGTCGCGGAGATCGTGGAAGTCGCGGAGCGCCACGGGGCCATCACTTATCTCGACGAAGTCCACGCGGTGGGCATGTACGGGCCGAGGGGAGCGGGGATCGCGGAGCGGGATGGCGTCCAGGATCGCATCACGCTCATTCAGGGCACGTTGGCGAAGGCGTTCGGCGTGTTCGGCGGATACATAGCTGGGTCGGCAGCCAGCGTGGACTTCATTCGCAGCTTCGCACCCGGCTTCATCTTCACGACGGCACTGCCGCCGGCGGTCGTCGCGGGTGCGCTCGCGAGCAAGCGACTGCTCGACGCGGATGCGACGCCGCGGGAGCGGCTCCACGAACGCGTCGCCGCGCTGAAGCGCGCGCTAGCGGCGACCAGTCTGCCCGTCATGCCGACCGCGTCGCACGTGGTGCCCGTTTTGGTGGGTGACCCGGTCCGTTGCCGGCGCATCTGCGACGAGCTGATGAGCCGACACCGCATCTACGTGCAGCCGGTGGTTCCACCGACCGTGCCGAAGGGCACCGAGCGCCTACGCATCACGGCGACGCCTCAGCACACGGACGAGGATATCCGCGAGCTCGTCGCGGCGCTAAAGGACGTCTGGTCACACGCCGTGTCAGCGACGTAGGCGCGGACTCCGGCGCTAGTTCGACGGCGACCTGGTCCGGTACTGGCCCTGGGCCTGGTCCCGACCCTAGCCCCGGCCATGGTCCCGGCCCCGGTTCTGGCCCTGGTCCAGCGCCCCGGGCCGGGTCCCAGGGCGCCACCCGAGCGTGGCCCCTGTCATCAGGATGCTCGCGCCCATCGCGCGCGCGGGCCCGCGACCGTATCATAGCCACGGCCCATAGATGGAGGTGGTCAATGACCGCGCGCCTGCCCTTCGTGGGACGGGATTTCGCCCCGTCCGCTTTGCTCCTCGCCCTCTCGCTCGTCTGCGCCGCCGGCCTGGCCGAAGGGGTGCGTGCTCAGGCCTCCGGACCCATGCGGGCCCAACCGCAGGTCCCCCGAACGCCGGACGGCCGCCCAGATCTCCAGGGGAACTGGACCAACGCGACGCTGACGCCGTTCCAGCGTGAGGAGGGTCGCGGGCCCGTGTACACGCCGGACGAGGTCGCCGCGCTCGCGAATGTCGATGCGGACTGCCCGCCCAATCCGGGCACCGTCGCGTGCGGGCGGGCCCAGGCGGGGGGCAGCACGAATGAAGCCCGGCTATCCGGGAACGAGTACAACGAGATCTACTGGGATCGCGGCTCGCACGTCGCGGTCGTGCATGGCGAGCCCCGCACGTCGCTCGTCACGCGCCCTGCCAACGGGCGCATTCCCGCGTTGACGCCGGCGGCCCAGCAGAGAGCGCGCGACGCCCAGGCGATTCGCGCCCAGTTCACGCAGTACGACCACCCCGAGCTGCGCCCGCTCGCCGAGCGCTGCTTCGTGTTCGGTCGCGGCGTCGCGCCACCGATGTCACCCAACGGCGCGTACAACAACAACTACACCATCGTGCAGACGGCGGACCACCTGGTAGTCATGTCCGAAATGGTGCACGACGTGCGCGTCATCCCCATTGGTCGGCCAGAGCCCATGCCTGCGCATATGCAGCCGTGGTTCGGTAATTCGTGGGGGCGCTGGGAAGGCGACGTGCTCGTCGTCGAGACCACGAACCTGAACCCAACGCACGTGCTCCAGGGCGGCGCCATTCCGACGGCGCATACCAAGGTCATCGAGCGGTTCCGCCGCGTGGACGACGACACCATCGTCTACGACTTCACGGTCGAGGACCCCACCAGCTATGTGGAGCCGTGGGGCGGCGAGATTCCCTTCGAGAAGTTCGACCAGAACCTGTACGAGTACGCCTGCCACGAGGGCAACTACTCCCTCGCGGCCGTCCTCAGCGGGGCGCGCTTCGAAGAGCGAAACCCGGGGCGCTGAGCTGGTCGAGGCGCCCCGTCACGGGCAGCTGCCACCCGTGAGGAACCAGCAGCTCGTGTGGGGCGAGGTCTTGAAGAAGTCGAGCAGCTCGACTGCGACCTTGGTTCGCCCGGACGAAGAGGGATGCGTGCCGTCCGCGGCCAAGTCAGCGGCCAGCCACAAGAGACCGTCCAGGCGAGGCGTCGCTCCATTGGCCCACAGGTAGGGCCCCCATGAGACCCACGGCGCGACGCCATCGTAGTCGAGGTCGCCCGCACGCGCGTTCACGCCGCCACCGCTCTCCTGGGTGATCTGCGCCTCGACCAGCCATTTGACCGCGAACCCGCTCTCGTAGGCGTAAGGCTCCGGGTTGAGCGTCGTGGTCGCGTAGCCGGCGTAGATGCGGCTCGACGCGAAGACCTGCCGGAGGTTGGGATAGCGGATACGTAGCGCGCGTAGAATCTGGCCCATCTGGCCGAGCAGCGTGTAGGCGTCTGCGGCCGAGTCGGGGAGGGCGCGGGTGGGGCCCGGGTTGGCCACCTTGAGCCACACGACGGCCACCTGACCCTCGCCGAGCCCCCGCGGCCGGAGCACAGTGTCGCGAATGCGGTCGTACTCCACACTCGCAGCCGACGTCCACACGCTCGCCGTCTTGCCGCCCGCCGCACCGTCCGCGATCGCCAGCCGCGTGGCGTCCACCGATGCGTCGGCTCCCGCGAGCGCCATGAAGCTCGAGAACTCCTGCGTCGTGTTCGACATGCCGATGGAAAGCAGCACGTACTTACCCGTCGGCGACGGCGTGCCGCTCGAGTCCCGACGAGCGATCGAGGCTGCGCGAGTGGCGCCGACGGCCGCGTGCGCCGAGGGCACGGTGTTGCCGCCAGGGAAGAGCCCGCCGGGGAACGAGAGGTACGTCCTCGCGCCCATGTCGGTCAGCGGCACGCGCACGCCGGGAGGAAGCGGGCCCGTGTCGTCCTCCGGTGAGTTGGGGCCGCTCTGCGTACAGCCTGCGAGCGCCAGTGCAGTGAGCAAGCGAACCGCAGGCGACGCCCTCCGCGCGGCCCGCATGGTGATCAGCTGCCGCCTGCTCCAGCGATGCGGGTCAGCACCAGCCGCCACTCCGATCCGCCTGACTCCTGCACGTCGGTTGTGAAGCCCAGCCGCGCCGCCTGCGTGGGGATGGTGTCGAGCGCGGGTGCATGGTCGGTGACGACCTCCAGGACGCGATCCTCCGGCGTGAGCTTCTTGAGCGCGCTCACCGTGAGCATCATCGGGTAAGGGCAGATCTCGCCCCTCACGTCCAGCGTCTTCGCTGCTTTCGACTCATTCATCGTCACACCTCGTCCTTTCGATTCGCGGCCCTCACGCGTTCCTGCTGATGATCTTCGTGCCGATCCAGGCACCCAGTCCCAAGAAGATCGCGAAGGCCCACCCATTCAGCGCCAGCGACGGGATACTCGAGAAGAAGGCCCCGATCGTGCACCCCATGGCGATGCCGGCGCCGTACCCCATCAAGACCCCGCCCCCGAGCGACTGTAGGTACCGGACCGGCTGCTTCGGGATCCGCAGCTTGAACTCGCCGGCTCCGACGGCACCGGCGAACGAGCCCAAGAACATGCCGCCCACCTGGAACGTCATGTGGTTGGCGAGCGCCCCGTCCGTGGGCACCATCACGCACCCGGGCAGCTCGGCAGCGCCCTCCATGGGCGGCGGCGCGAAGCCGAGCGCAGTCGAGAGCATGACGCCCCAACGGCCGACCTCCCCCGTGAACCCCCACGGCTCCTGCGCTGAGAAGAGCAGGACGTTGAGGCCACCCAGCGCGGCGCCGGCGATCAGGATTGGCCAGCCGCGGACGAACACCGTCCGTCCGAGCGCGCGCAGGTCGTCGGCCACTCCTGCCGAGGGCGGCGCAGGTTCCCGCGTCGCCGGCAGGACCATCCCCGACCGGTGCTCCCACCAAAGGACGACCACGTAGGTGGCTCCCATAGCCAGCAGGGTAAGCGCCAGCGCGCCCGGGTGGCCTAAGTAACGTGGCAGCCAGATCCGCGGCGCGTCCGCCATGGACGCACTCCACCACCAGTTCCAGGTGAAATTCGCCGCCAGCAGCCCACCCATGAGGCCCGCCATGGTGGCCCACGAGGCAACGTATCCCTCGGCCATGCGGTATAGGCTTCCCGACACGCAGCCGCCCGCGAGCACCATGCCGACCCCGAAAAGGATGCCGCCGACGGCGGTGTGGGCGCCCAGGGGAAGGATGTTCGCGGTCGGCGGATCGAACCCCAGCGAGGTCATCGGAACCTGCCGGCTCATCGTGAGCCCGAAGCCGACCGACGCGACCGCGAGCCCGAGGAGCACGCCCTTCATGTTGCGGCCGTGGCCGAGCAGGAAGAGGTCGCGAAACGCCGAAGCGAAGCAGAAGCGGCCCCGCTGTAGCACGAATCCGAACGCGAGCCCGAACGCCCAGAACATGGAGAGCTGGGGGTTCGTGCCGTGCGCCCAGACGAAGACGGCCGCCGCCGCGGCCCACGCCGTCAGGGCCTGGGCTGCGTTGCGTGTCACGGCCGGTGGGGCCGCCGCGGCGAAGGTCGCCATCTACCTCTCCCTCCCAGTCGACATGTTCGCTTCCCACTCCTGCCACGATCCATCGTAGAGGCGCACGCGCTCGAACCCGACGTGGCGGAGCACGACGTAGGTGTGTGCCGCACGCATCCCGGACCGGCAGTACACCACCACGTCGCTCGATGGCTCCACTCCCAACGCGGACCATTCCGCGCGCAGCTCGGCCGGATCGCGCGCGACGCCCCAGGACCCGGCCGGTACGGCGTTGAACCAGTCCCACCCCACCGCGCCTGGAATGTGTCCCCGCGCGAACTCGGCCGGGGAGCGGGTGTCGAGTAGGACCGCGGTACCGTCGCCTACGCGGGCCTCGACACAGGCGAGGTCGGCGTAGACGTCGGCGCGGGGCGCCGGGGCGAACGATCCCGACCTCTCCGCCTCGATGCCGGATGCGCGGGCGCCACCCTCTTCCGTCCAGCGGTCCCAGCCGCCGTCGAGCAGGGCCACGGCACCGTGGCCATAGCGATGCAGGGCCCACAGCAGCCTAGACGCGGCGAGTCCCCACTGATCGTCGTACGCGATCACCGCGTCGCCGCTCGAGATGCCGAGCGAGGACATCAGGGCGGCGAACTCGCTCTCCGGAAGCAGCACGTTGCTGCACGGGCCGACGGCGGAGCCCAGCGCCGAGAGGTCGACCCGCGCCGCACCAGGGACGTGGCCGGCCGCGAATGCCTCTGCGCCGCGCAGGTCCACGACGCGGACACGCGGATCCCCGAGTCGGCCGCGCAGCCACGCCGGGTCGACGAGCAGTCCGGGAAGGACGGGTGCTATGGTCGGGGCGCCGGGCGGTGCGTTGGTCATGTGGTAAGTCTGATCCGGGCGCCCGCTATTCCGCCACTTCGGACCTAATTCCCGGCCAAGATGTCCGAGTTACCGCGGAAAATCGGAAGTGGACGGCGCCGTGGCACCGGAGTCGCCCGCAACCCAGACCGCACACGAATCAGCCTCGAATCGGTGTCCCGCGGTGGAAGCTCGCCCTAGCGCTGCACCCAAGGCGGGCGAATGAGCAACGCCGGGTCGGCGTCCGCTCGCGGCACGAACTTCTGCGTGCGCCCGTACTGGTTGTCGCCGCCGTACAAGTTCCCGTCTGAGTCCACGCTGAACGTGTGCACCTCGAGGTATCCGTCGGGAAGCTCGCGCGGGACGGTCCAGGTGTAGAGGCTGTTCCCCTCGAAATCGAGCTTGATGAAGCGGAGGGGCTGGAGATCGGTCATCCAGACGGCGTTGTCGTTCACGATGATGTCGAGCGGGAGCTGGAAGCCGTCCCACGTGTCCACGAGGTCGAGCGTGCGGGGGTTGCTCGTGGTGCGGAATACGTTCACGCGCCCGCCCGAGCGGTCGAGCGCGAACACGAGCCCGTTGGGCCCGATGCCTATCGCATGCACGCCGTTGAACTGTCCGGGCGCCTCGCCGAAGCCGCCGACCTCCCCGAGGTACTGCGCGTTCCGGTCCATGATCATGACGCGGTGGTTGTCGAGTCCGTCCGCGATCAAGATGCGGCCATCGGGGAGGAACGCGACGTCCTGCGGGCGGGCGAAGTGCCTTCCGTCGGTTCCAGGGACGTTCTTTTCGCCGAGCGTCATCAGCAGGCGGCTGCCGTCGTTCGAGAAGACGTAGATCTGATGGAACGTCTCGTTGATGACCCAGACGCGCCGCTCGGGGTCATATGGGCTTATGCGCAGCCGATGCGGTCCCGGGCCCGCCGAACCCTCGCAGAGATGGTCCCATTGGGTCCAGCGCTCTTTCACTTCGCCGTTGCGATCGAGCGTGTAGAGGCAGTTGCGCCACACGCGACCGGTCGTCTCGGACAGCACGTTGACGCCGATGCTGCCGGCGTGCTGACGGAATCCCGCCGGCACGGGGTTTGGCAGCCGATACTCGCCGCGCATCGCCACGAAGATGCGGTCGGGCGACTCGGCGAAGACGCCCGAGTTGCCGCCGAACGCGTATCCCGGCTGTTGGAACGGCTTGTGCCACTCGCGCACCACGTTGTACGGACTCGGGCCGACGGGGCCGCTGATGACGGCCTGGGCAGACGCTGCCTCGACGGTGACGAGGGAGAAGCCCAACGCGGACAGAGCGTGGGCGGCGGCGGACGTGCCTCTCATCTTCGGTTTTCTCATCGTGATCCTGGCGTCTGCAGGGGGTGTCGCGGACGATGTTCTAGCACTTGGGGGGGGTGCCACGCAAACCCCGGACGGAGCCCCCCGCCTTGCGGTCATGCAGAGACGGCGCAGGATTTCACCTCCCTAACGCTGCCTCGGAAGGATCTGTGTACCCACATCGGACGGAGTCGACTCATTGCGCGCCTCGCACGGGCGTGGCGCGACGTGTGGTGGCGCTCGTCTACCTTTCACTCACGCTGTCCGCCACGGGTGGGCGCCTCCATGGCCAGGAGGCGCAAGTCGCGGAGGCGATCCGGCGCACGTTCGTGGCCATGGAGGCGGGGGATCGCGGCGCCCTGCGCGCCGAGTACGCCCCCGGGGCGCGCATCTTCCTGGATCGGGGCGGGCTCGTGGAGTTCTCGCTGGACCGCTGGCTGGACGTGGCGGTCGGCGAGGAGTGGAGCGTGCGCTCCGTCGAGATTCGCATACTCGGGAGGACGGCGGTGAGCACCGCCGAGGTGTCGGGGGCGCTGCGCTTCGAGGCGGGCATCTTCGTCGAGGGCCCGTTCCGCTATTCGGAGACCCGAGAGCGCCAGCGCGACACGTGGAGGATCGTGCAGCAGGAGATGGTGCCGCTGACCCCGGCGGTCGCGATGCAGCTGGAGAGCGACGGGCGGCTCGCGAACGCGCCGCCGGTCGACGGGTCGTCGGGCGGAGCGCCGCCGGCGGCTCCGTTGCCAAGCGGTGCACCTGCCTCCGCGGCGGTCGCGGCTCCTCCGGCGCCTCGCCCCGCCCGCGCGACGCCCGCCGAAGGTCCACCGGCGACGCTCGAGATCGACGACCCACCTCCGCCGCCGCCGGGTGCGGCCATCAACCAATCGTTCCAGAACGGTGCGACGATCCGCGCATTCCGGCTGACGGAGCCGCTCGACATCGACGGTGTCGTCGACGAGGCGTTCTACGAGCGCACGCCTTCGATCCGCGAGTTCGTCCAGGGTGTGCCCGTCGAAGACGGCGAGCCGACCGAGCTCACGGAGGCGTGGATCTCGTTCGACGACGAAAACGTCTACGTGTCGGCGAGAGTGTGGGACAGCGGCGGCCCCGAGAGCTGGATCGCAAACGAGATGCGCCGCGACGCGGCTCAGCTTCGATCGAACGACCACCTCGCCGTGTTCTTCGACACGTACTACGACCGGCGCAACGCCGTCGGGCTGAGCGTATCGCCGATCGGCGGGTTCTCCGACTTCCAGATCACGAACGAGGGGAACCCCAATATGGACTGGAACCCCATCTGGGTGTCGCGCACGGCGCTCTTCGACGGGGGCTGGTCGGTGGAGATGTCGATCCCGTTCAAGTCGCTCCGCTACCGTCCCGGGCGCGACCAGGTCTGGGGTGTGCAGTTCCGGCGCTCGGTGCTGCGCAAGAACGAGTGGATCTTCGCGCGCGCGCTGCCGCTCTCGGTGGGAGGGAACGGCACGAGCGGCACGTTCCGTGTGTCCATGTATGCGACGCTCGTCGGGATCGAGGCGCCTGAGTTGGGTCGGAACCTCGAGGTGAAGCCGTACGGCATCGCAGGCTCGCGCACGGACGTGACGCGTACGCCGCGCGACGACCAGTACGCCGATGGCGGCCTCGACGTGAAGTACGGCATCACCGAGAACCTTACGGCGGACTTCACCGTCAACACCGACTTCGCGCAGGTCGAGGTGGACGAACAGCAGGTGAACCTGACGCGGTTCAACCTCTCCTTTCCCGAGAAGCGCGAGTTCTTCCTCGAGAGCCGCGGTGTGTTCGACTTCGGCCTGAGCGCGGGAGGGGGATTCGGCGGGTTCGGCGGTGGCGGCCCCGGCGGCGGCGGTGGTGTGCCGACGCTGTTCTACAGCCGGAGCATCGGGCTCCAGGGTGGGCGCGCGGTGCCGATCCTCGGAGGGGGGAGGCTCACCGGGAAGGTCGGCTCCTTCGACGTCGGGCTCATGAGCATCCAGACGGACGACGAGCCGACGGTCGGCGCCGAGTCGACGAACTTCTCCGTGGCAAGAGTCCGTCGGGACATCCTGGGACGGAGCAGTATAGGCGCTCTCTTTCAGAATCGCTCGAAGTCGCTCACCGGTCAGGGCTCCAACTACGCCTGGGGCGTGGATGGGTTCTTCGGCCTCACCGACGATCTCAGCGTGCTCGGCTACTTCGCCAAGTCGCACACCGAGAACTCCAGTGGGCTCGAGGACAGCTACCGCGGCAGGATCGCCTACGACACCGACCTCTTCGGCGTCAACGTAGACCACCTGGTGGTGGGCGCGGCGTTCAACCCGGAGATCGGGTTCGTGCGCCGCGACGACTTCCGCCAGACGTCCGGCTCGATGCGACTGAGCCCGCGGCCGCGGTCGATCTCCTGGATCCGACAGATCACGCTCTCCGGAAACGGAACGTATCTCCAACAGGAATCCACGAGGGACCTCGAGAGTTGGGATGCAGGCGGACAGCTCAGCGTGCAGCTCGAGAACAGCGACAACTTCAGCGTGGGCTTCGGGCACAGCTACGAGAACCTGGTGCTGCCCGCGCGCATCTCCGGCGCATTGGTGCCCGCGGGCGAGTACTCGTTCAACGAAGAGCAAGTGAGCTTCCGGCTCGGGCCGCAGCGCTTCTTTTCCGCCAACTTGAGCGCGAGCCACGGGCACTACTACGGCGGCACCATCACGTCGGCGGGCCTCGGCGGCGGACGCGTCGAGGTCACGCCGCAGATCTCCGTGGAGCCGAGCGTCAACTTCAACTGGATCCGTCTGCCCAATGCGCAGGTACCGGGACGGTACGACCAGCACGTGGCCGTCACGCGCGTGACCTATACCATGTCGCCGCGCGCGTACGTGAGCGGCCTGGTGCAGTACGCGTTCACGAAGAACGACGCCGGTATTTCGGGCAACGACACCTTCAGCGCCAACTTCCGCTTCCGCTGGGAGTGGGCGCCGGGGAGCGAGCTCTTTCTCGTCTATACCGAGGATCGCAACCCCGACGTGACCGACCGGTGGTCGACGCTCCGCAACCGGGGCTTCGTCATCAAGGTGAACCGACTCCTCCGCATCTGAGCCGGCGCGGCCGGCGCCGTGCCTTCCGCCCCAAGCCACCGCGGGCGGGGAACTTTCTCCAGCCGGCTGCGGTTCTCCGTCGAATGCCTCTCGTAGCCCACTCCAAGCTGCCGACGTTCGAGCACCTGCGTGAGCAGGGGCACGAGCTCCTCAGCCTCGACCGCGCGCTGCACCAGGACATCCGCGAGCTGCACATCGGATTCCTGAACATGATGCCGGACGCGGCCCTCGAGGCGACCGAGCGCCAATTCATCCGCTTGGTAGGCGGCTGCAACCGCATCGCGCAGTTCTTCGTCTACCCGTTCTCGCTACCGGGTCTTCCGCGCAGCCGCGAGACGCTGGAGTACATCGATCGCTACTACACGAAGTTCGACGACCTGCGTCGCGACGGGCTCGACGCGCTCATCATCACGGGGGCCAACGTGGCCAACCCCGATCTCACGCGAGAGCCGTTCTGGAAGCCGCTCATCGAGGTCGTGAACTGGGCGCAGGAGAACGTCACGTCCACCCTGTGCTCGTGCCTCGCCACGCACGCGCTACTCAAGCACTTCCACGGCATCGAGCGGCAGCCCCTCTCCCGCAAACGGTGGGGCGTCTACAGCCACCGCGTGGGTGATCCGGGCCACCCTCTGCTGCGCGAGATCAACACGCGCTTCGACGTGCCGCACTCGCGCTACAACGACATCTCGAGCGCGCAGGTCGAGTCAGCCGGTCTGAAGGTTCTCGCGGAGAGCGAGGAGGGTGGCGTCCACATGGTCGCGAGCGCGGATCAGTTCCGCATCATCTACTTCCAGGGGCACCCAGAGTACGACTTCAACAGTCTGCTCAAGGAGTACAAGCGCGAGGTCAACCGCTTCCTGGCGGGTGAGCTGCCGACTCCGCCGCCGTCCCCCGAGCACTACTTCTCCCGCGAGGCCGAGCGGCTGGCGTCCGGGTGGGTCGAGGCCGCCACGAAGGCCAAGGCGGACGGACGGCCGATACCCGAGATGCCGGAGCGCGCCATCGAGGCGCAGCTCGACAACACCTGGGGGGACACGGCGAAAGCGATCGTGAACAACTGGCTCGGCCTCGTCTACCAGTTCACGAACCTGGACCGGAAGAAGCAGTTCATGCCGGGGGTGGACCCGAACGACCCCTTGGGGCTGAGGAGGCGGGGGGTGGACTAGTGGGGGTGGCTCGCGCTCGGGGCGACTCGGTCGCGGCCAACCGTCGCCGTTGGTGACGGCGCCTAAGGCGCCAAGTCATGAGGATGGCGAGGAGTCGCTACACAGTGAGGAGCGCGACGTCGTAGGACCCGAGCAGGGAGTCGCGGCTCGCGATCCTGAGGTCGTGCTCGAGCGCCTGGGCGACTAGCAACCGATCGAAGGGGTCGCGGTGGTGCCATGGCAGCACGACGCTGGCCGCGGCATGGGCTGCCGTGACTGCGAGCTCGACGAAGCCTGCTTCGTGCGCGGCGGCGACCCAGCCGTCCGGCAACGAGAGCTTACCCGCAGCGGCCTTCAGGTGGAGCTCCCACACCGACGCGGCGCTGAAGTAGACGGCCTGACGTGGGTCGCGGATGGTTCGCACCGCCGACGCATCCATGCGATCCGGATCGTGCAACGCCCAGAGGAGCGCGTGCGAGTCGAGGAGCAGGTTCATCGCTCGACGCCCTCCTCACCATAGAAGAGAGCCTCCAAGTCCGGGTCGGTTGCCCAGCAGTCCGCCGACTCGTTGACCTTGCCGGCGAGCGCTCCCAGTGGCCGAAGTCCGCGAGTACCCGTGACGGGCACGAGGCGTACGATCGGCCTACCCGCCTTGGCGATGACGATTTCCTCCCCGCGCGCCGCCTCGTCGACGAGACGGGACAGGTGTGTCTTGGCTTCATGCATGTTCACGGTCCTCATGGTAGGAACTTAGTCTAGTCGACTAGATAGGGCCAGCCTTCGAGCTGGCGGCCCTATCATGCCGCGAAGACCCTGGCCGGTACGATGTCTAGATGGGACGCCCTCTGGGTCGTCCCACCGTGGCCTCGGCCCGTCCCCCTGCGGTACAATTCGCCGACCCCGCGAACCGACCGCTCGAGGACCCGATCATGCCCCATTCGCACCTCCGGATCCCGTCGCAATTCGCAGCGGCTGCCCTCGTTCTGGCACTGTCACAGCCGAGCACGGCCGCCGCGCAGAGCACGCTTACGTGCGACCTGTCGGCCTACGCGCGCCGCCCGGACGCGAACGCGCGCCTCTCGGACGGGGTGCTCGCGCTCGAGTGGGCCGGCACGGGGGGCGAGCGCGTGAGCCTCCGGCTGGCCGTGCGCGGCGGCGCACCCACCATCGACGAGCTCGCGCTGCTCGCGCCGGCGACGACCAACTGGGTGACGGTCGGCGAGGACCTGGGCTTCGAGCTCCGCATCGTCGAGGGTCTGCGGCGTATCAGCAACCAGCAGCTCGTGCCGCTTCGGGAGCTGAACGTCGCGCTCACGCAGGACGTCGTGGACCGCTACAAGTGGGACGTGTTCTGGGATGCACCGCTCGACCTGAGCGCGGAGGTCGGGGGCGGCAACCCGCCGCCGGCGGCGGGCGTCGCGAATCAGCCAGGCTTCCCGCGCTCCCCCGACGAGATCAGCCGCGCGACCGCGACCTTCCGCACTACGACGTGCGCGGTCGCGACCGACGGGCGGCGCGTGCGCGTGACGTTCCCTGGTCTGACGCTCGGCTCGTTTTCCGGAGATCTCGTGCTCAGCGTCCACGAGGGTACGAGCCTCATCCGCGTCGAGGCGGTCGCTTCCACGACGCGGCCGTCGGTGGCGTACAAGTACGACGTGGGGCTGACGGGCCTCGACTCGCGCGCCGGTGGCCGTGTCGTCTGGCGCGACATCGCCTCGCAGCTGCAGTCGTACTCGCTGCGTGGGCCAGCGAACACCGACCCAGTGGCGCTGCGCGCGGCCAACCGGATCGTGGTGGCGGAGACGCGTGGCGGGGCGATCGCAGCTTTTCCGCCGCCACACACGTTCTTCTGGGCGCGCGAGGTGGAGATCAACGTAGGGAACAACTGGTACCGCAAGGACGACAACGACTCCTTCAGTTTCGGCGTCCGCCAGGGAGAGGCAGAGGTCGTGCCGCAGTACCGCGCGAACTGGTCGCTCTACAGCGCGCCTCCCGGCACGGAGCAGCACATGGCCGCGTACTTCCTGCCTACGCTCGGAGAGCACACGCGTGCCTTCGACGCAGCGCTCGCGTTCACGAACGGCGACGTGTACCGGCCGCTAGACGGCTACCAGGTGATGGGAAGCCACTATCACACGGACATGGGTCGTTCGCTGATGGAGACGGGGAGCCTCGACTCGCGCCTCTCCGACTTCGAGGTGCTGCGCTCGGCCGGGATCAACATCGCCGGTCCCGTGGACCGGCCGCGCGAGCAGTCGCAGCTCGAGGAGCAGCACTGGCTCTTCGAGGGCGCCAAGCGGCACTCCGACGAGACGTTCATGGTCATGCCGCAGATGGAGAACTCGAACCTGCTCGGCGGACACTGGGACCTGCTCTTCTCGCACCCGGTCTACTACGTGGATGGCCGCCAGCCGGGCACGCCGCTGGTGACGCAGCACGCCGAGTACGGGCGCGTCTACAACATCGGCAGCGCGGCCGAGATGATCGCCATGATCGAGGCGGAAGACATGATGGTCTTCATGCCCCACCCGCGCACCAAGGGGTCCACCGGATACCCCGACGCGATCCGTCAATCGCCGCAGTTCAACGCGGACTGGTACCGCGGCGTGGGGTGGCGGTGGGGGATGGGCTCGGACCTCTCCGAAGTGCGACTCTCGGACAAGCGGGTGATCCCTCTGCTCGACGACATGAACAACTGGATCACACGCTCGAATCTGCGGCCGAAGGGCTTACTCGCCATCACGGAGACGTACGCGAAACAGCCCGGCGACGACATCTATGCGAACGGGCCGGTCACGTACCTGCGCATCGGCGATCTCTCCGAGCCGGGGAACTACGCGCCAATCGTGGACGCGCTGGGTCGCGGCGACTACTTCGTGACCTCGGGCGAAGTGCTCATTCCCTCGGTGCGCTACGAGGGGAGCGGCCGCGACATGCGGGTCATCGCCGACGTGCAGTGGACCTTCCCGCTCGACTTCGTCGAGGCGGTGTTCGGGGACGGCGTGAACACGACCACGCGCACGCTGCCGGCAACCGAGCTGGCGGCGTTCGGGCGGCAGACGTTCACGATCCCGTTCGATGCCACCGGGCAGGCGTGGGTCCGGTTCGCAGCCTGGGACTCGGCCGGGAACGGTGCCATGACCATGCCGATCCGACTCGGCGCCCCGTAGGCCGGCCCAGTCATAGTGGAGGGCGGGCCGCTCGAGACCGCGGTGATCGTCGAGGCGCTCGCCACGGTGAAGCGGCACAGCCTCTGGAAGCGGTACGGCAGCGGGCGTCACGAGGTCGCCGTCTTCCGGCCACTCAACCTGACTACCGACGAGGTCGCCAAGGTGGTCGCGAAAGCAGAGACGTACGTCGGGCGCCGCTACGGATACTTCAAGATCGTCGCGCACTGGCTCGATTGGCTGCTGCAGGGCGCCTACGTCTTCCGACGACTCGCTCGCCAGGACCGCTACCCGATCTGCTCGTGGGTCGTCGCGCACGCGTTCGCCGCTGCGGGGAAGCACTTCGGCGTCGAGCCGGGTGCGGCGACGCCCGACGACATCTGGGATTTCGTGACGGCGCACCCCGATCGCTACCGCGAGGCCGTGGCGCTCGGGCCGCTCGGTGCGTAACGTCCGCCTCGCCCGACCCTCCACCCACGAACTGCGAACGAGGTTCGACCGAATGGGCAAGGCTACATATACCTGCGGTGTCTGCGAGATGAGCGTGAACATGACGTGCGCCAAGTGCGGCGCAGAGCTAGCGCACGACTCGATCACGAAAGACGATGGCACGAAGGTGGCCGTCTCGAAGTGCCCGCAGGGACACGGCAAGATCAAGTCGCCGATGTGCTGCGCGCGGGACATGACGTGTAGCGTGTAGCGAGAGAGTACGCCGGTGACGGCACTCTCCGCGCTCGACCTCACCCTGATCGCGGTGTACGTGGTCGGGGTGACCCTGTGGGGCACCTGGCTCGGCCGGCGGCAGAAGGACTCGCGTGACTACTTCCTCGCCGACCGAGCCATGCCCTGGTGGGCGGTGTGCTTCTCGATCATCGCCACCGAGACGAGCGTGCTCACGTTCATCAGCGTGCCCGGCACGGCGTATACCGGCGATCTGTGGATGGTGCAGCTCACCGCCGGCTATTTGATCGGTCGCATCGCCGTTGCGGCCGTCTTGCTGCCCGGCTACTTCCGTGGTGAGCTCAACACCGCGTATCAGCTGCTCGAGAAGCGCTTTGGTGTGCTCGCTCGCCGCTTCGCGTCGCTGATCTTCCTGGTGACCCGTACGCTCGCGTCGAGCATTCGGCTCTTCGCCATCGCCATTCCGATCCAGCTGATCATCGGGATCCCGTACTGGCAGGCGATCGTGATCACGGGCTCGTGCACGCTCATCTACACGTACTTCGGCGGCCTGCGCGCGGTCGTGTACGTGGACGTGTTGCAGATGTTCATCTACCTGACGGGCGCGGTCGCGGCGCTGATCGCGCTCCTGCAGGTCATCCCCGGAGGGTGGTCAGGTGTGGTGGCCGCGGCCGAGCCACTGCAAAAGCTGCGCGTGCTGCACTTCGACGGCGGGTTCGCGGATGCGCCCTGGATCCTGACCGGGCTCATCGGCGGCGCCTTCCTCGCCATGGCGTCGCACGGTGTCGATCACCTGATCGTGCAGCGGCTGCTCGCGTCGCCGAACCTGCGCGAGGCGCGCAAGGCGATCATCGGCAGCGGCGTCTTCATCATGGCGCAGTTCACCCTCTTCCTCGTCGTGGGCGTGGCGCTTTACGCCTACTACCAGGGGAGGACCTTCGCGTCTCCGGACGCGATCTTCCCGACCTTCATTCTCGAGGGGCTCCCCGCCGGCGTGAGCGGGCTCGTCATTGCGGGCATCATCTCGGTCGCCATGTCCTCGGAGTCGAGCGCGATCAACTCGCTGGCGTCGGCGCTCACGCTCGATCTCTACGGACCGCTGTCGGGGCGCTCGGGCGACCAGGACCACATGTTCAAGATGGGCAGGCTCTTCACGCTCTTCTTCGGCGTGGTGCTGGTCGTGGGCGCGATCGGCTTCCAGTTCATCCAGCAGAGTACGCCCGTCGTGCTCATCGCGCTGAACATCGCGTCGTTCACGTATGGGGGGCTGCTGGGCGGCTTCCTGCTCGGCGTGCTCTCCAAGAACGCCGACCAGGAGGACGCCATCATCGCCATGGCGACGGCGATCGGCGTCATGACCGTGCTGTGGGCGTCGCAGCAGTTCGGCGTGGTGCCGCGCCTCGTCGACGGCCTCTGGTTCTCGCTCATCGGCTCAGCGATCACCGTGGGCGTCGGCTTGGCAAGCGCGCGCGTGCGCGGCTCGACGGGCGTCACACCGGCGAGCGCGTAGGAGCATGCAACCGCTCGACTGGGCGATCGTCGCAGCGTACTTCGCCCTCACCGCCTGCATCGGCCTTGCCTTCACGAAGCGCGGCGGAGAGAACCTCGGCGAGTATTTCGTGTCGGGTCGCAAGGCGACCTGGTGGCTCGCCGGCACGTCCATGGTGGCAACCACGTTCGCGGCGGATACACCGCTGGTCGTCACGGGTCTCGTAGCCAACTACGGCGTCGCGGGGAACTGGCTGTGGTGGAACGCCGTCATGAGCGGCATGCTCACGGTGTTCTTCTTTGCGCGCCTCTGGCGACGGGCCGGCGTCATGACGGACGTCGAGTTCTCGGAGATCCGCTACGCGGGCAAGCGGGCTGCGTTCCTGCGCGGGTTCCGCGCGCTCTACCTGGCGATCCCGATCAACCTGATCATCCTCGGCTGGGTGACGCGCGCGATGATCAAGATTCTCGAGATCTCGCTCGGCGTGTCGCCCTACCTGGCCGTCGGCATCTGCTTCTTGATCACCGTCGCGTACGCGGTGGCCGCAGGCATGTGGGCCGTGCTCTGGACCGACCTCATCCAGTTCGTACTGATGATGACGGCGGTCATCGTGCTCGCGGTGTATGCCGTCGACGCCGTGGGCGGCATCGACGCGCTGCGCGCGGGCGCGGCAGCGCACTTCGGGAGCGAGGCGGCGGCGCTCTCCGTGCTCCCGGTGTCACTCGGCGACGGCGGCATACTGGCCTATGCGTGGATGCCACTGCTCACGCTCACGGTCTTCCTGACCGTGCAGTGGTGGGCGGCCTGGTACCCGGGTGCGGAGCCAGGGGGTGGCGGCTACGTCGCTCAGCGTATCTTCTCGGCGAAGAGCGAGCGGGACGGCGTACTCGCCACACTCTACTTCCAGGTCGCGCACTACGCGATCCGACCCTGGCCCTGGATCGTGACCGGGCTCGCCACGGTGGTCCTCTATCCCGACCTGCAGGACCGCGAAGCCGGGTACGTGCACGCGTTCGTCGATCTCATGCCGACCCCGTGGCGCGGGCTCATGCTCGCCGGGTTCGCGGCGGCGTACATGTCCACCGTCGCGACGCAGCTGAACTGGGGCGCCTCGTACCTGGTGAACGACTTCTACAAGCGCTTCGTCAGGAAGGACGCGACCGAGAAGCACTACGTCGCGGTGTCGCGCGTGGCGACGATCTTCCTCTTCGGGGGGTCGATCCTGGTGACGTGGCAGCTCAGCTCGATCGAGCAGGCGTGGCGCTTCCTGCTGGCGCTCGGCGCCGGCACGGGCCTCGTGCTCATCCTGCGCTGGTACTGGTGGCGCGTGAGCGCGTGGTCGGAGATCAGCGCGATGGTGACGTCGCTCGTGGTGGCCACGATCGCGATCCTGACCATCCCGTCACGGTTCGCGCCGGGCGATCCCAACGCCGACGCCGTCGTCATGCTCGTGGTCGTGGGCATCACCACGGTGGTGTGGCTCGCGGTCACGTTCATGACTGCACCCGAGCCACCCGAGGTTCTCGATGCGTTCTATCGACGCGTGCGGCCGGGCGGACCCGGTTGGGCGCGCGTGTCCGAGGCGGCGGGTTTCGGCCGCGAGGCGATTCCGGGCGGCGCGCTCGCGTGGACCAACTGGGTGGCCGGAGTGGTAGCGGTCTACACGACGCTCTTCGGCATCGGCAAGTGCGTGTTGGGCGAGTGGACGGTGGGGCTACTTCTGCTGGTCATCGCGGGCGGCGCGTTCACCTGGATCGCGCGCTCGTTCCGAGAGGAGCACGCGGTGTGAGCGACTCGGCGCGCCCGCGCGAGGCCGCCGCGACGTCTGCCGGTCGGGTCGCGGCGGAGTCCGGCAGGGAGTCCGCCACGGAGTTCGCGAAAGTCCTCACCCGCCTCGACGGGACCGCGCTCTGCGTGGGGTCGATGATCGGGTCTGGCATCTTCATCGTGTCGGCGAACATCCTGCGGCAGGTGGAGGCGCCCGGGCTGCTCCTGCTCGTGTGGACGCTCGCGGGAGCCGTCACGCTCATGGGGGCGCTCAGCTACGGCGAGCTGGCAGCCATGTTCCCGAAGGCGGGCGGGCAGTACGTGTACCTGCGCGAGGCGATTTCGCCGCTCTTCGGCTACCTGTACGGCTGGACGCTCTTCATGGTGATCCAGACCGGGACCATCGCGGCGGTGGCGGTGGCGTTCGCGCGCTTCACTGCTGTGTTCGTGCCGGCCCTTTCCGCCGACGTGTTCCTGGGCACGACGATCAACCTCGGGAGCGGTCCCATCGAAGTCGGGCTCTCGGCGCAGCGACTCTTTGCCGTAGCGTCGGTGATCGTGCTCACCTGGATCAACGTGCGCGGTGTCCACACGGCGGCGGTGATCCAGACCACGCTCACCATCGTGAAGACGGCGGCGCTCATCGGCCTGATCCTGCTCGGCCTGACCTTCGGGCGAAACGCCGACGTCGTCGCCGCGAACTTCGGCTCCGGGTTCCTGCCTGCGGAGGGCCTGTCGCTGTCGCTGCTGCCCTTGGTCGGCGCAGCGATGGTGGGGAGTCTCTTCTCCATGGATGCGTGGAACAACGTCGGCTTCGCCTCGGGAGAGATGAAGGATCCGGCGAAAGATCTCCCGTTCGCGATGGTGGCCGGCGTGCTCATCGTCACGGTGCTGTACGTGCTTGCGAACGCAGCCTACCTGAGCGTGCTCACGGGCGCGGCGATCCAGACTGCGCCCGAGGACCGGGTGGGCACCGCGGCGCTGCAGGCGATGGTCGGAGACGCCGGCCTCTATGTGATGGCCGGCGCGATCATGATCTCCACGTTCGGGTGCAACAACGGCCTCATCCTGTCGGGCGCGCGCGTCTACTATGCGATGGCGCGCGACAACCTCTTCTTCCGGAAGACCGGAGAGCTGCATCCTCAGTATCGCACGCCGGCGTTCGCGCTCGTGGCGCAGGCGATCTGGACGTGCGTGCTCTGCCTGTCGGGCACGTACAGCGAGCTGCTCAACTACGTGATCTTCGCGGCCGTCCTCTTCTACATGATTACCGGGATCGGGATCTTCGCGTTGCGCGAGCGGCGACCGGACGCCGAGCGGCCTGTGAAGGCCGTCGCGTATCCATGGCTGCCGGCGATCTACGTGGTGCTGACCGCGCTCATCTGCATCAACCTGCTCGTACAACCTGCGCAGCAGCGCTACGCCGGCCTCGGGCTGATCATCGTCGCGCTCGGCGTGCCCGTGTACTACGGGTGGCGGCGGTTTGCGGGGAGCTGAGGAGCCGCTCAGCGAAGACCGTGGGGCCGCCGGCGGGGCCGCTTGAAGGCGTCGTTCCTGGTTGTACATTGTACATATGAAGCGCATTACGGCCAGTGACGCCCGCAAGAACTGGTTCCGACTCCTCGACGAGGTGGCCGGCGGGGAGGTCGTGTCGATCCAGCGCGGGGGCCGGACGATCGTGCTCAGCAGGGCGCCGTCCGCCCAGGATGCCGTCGAAGTCCCGGACTACAGCGCGATCCTCTCGGCCGAGCACCTCGAGGAGGCCGACCAGTGGAGCTGGGAGTGGCCCGGGCCCGAAGGTGAGCTGAAGCCCGAGAGCCGCCACCGGTGAAGGTCCTGCTCGATACGCACTTCCTGCTCTGGATCGTGGCGGACGTTCCCAGAGTGGATGAGTTCCCTTGGCTCGAGCGCTACCGACCCTGGGGGGTGTCGCCCGTTTCGTTCCTGGAGGTGCAGTTCCTCGCGGAGGTCGGGAAGATCGAAGCAAACACGCCGGAGCTCATCGATGCCGTCGGTCGCGATGGGCGCTTCATCGTCGACGAGGTGCCGCTCGTCCCGCTGATCGAAAAGGCGGTGCAGCTCACGTGGACGCGCGACCCGTTCGATCGACTGCTCGCCGCGCACAGCGAGGCCCGCGCTGCGCCGCTCTGCACCGTGGACCGCAGCCTACGTCGCGAGCACGGTCTGTTGGTGCGCGAGCTTCGGCTGCCGAAGGGCACCGACCCTTAGGTCGGACCTGCGCCGCTCCGCCCCCTCCACGGGCGCCGTGTGCAAACCGGCCCCGCCGCCCACTCCACGGGCGCCGCGTGCAACCGGCCCCGCCGCCTACTCCACCGGCACCGCTGGCACGGTCTGCAGGCAGTTCCAGATCGCCTGGACCTCGGTGTCGCTCATGTTGCGCGTGTACCGGACGATCGCCGCCATCGGCTCCAGAACACCCGTGCCGTCGGGCCGTGTCCCCTCGCGAAGAGACCGGGCGAAGTCGTCGAAGCTCCACGACCCGAGCGCACTCTCGTGGGGCGTGAGGTTCTTGGCCGGCGGCCAGCTCGGGTCCCCTCCCGGGATCGGACCGCCCGAGAAGTCCGGGCGGTGGCAGCCGGTGCAGACGCCTGAGAGATGGCGTCCGAACTCCACGGTGGCTTCACTGGCCGGCGGGAAGACCGAGTGCGGCGCGGTGTGCGAGGGGATCACGTCGGCGGCCAGGAGAATCTCCCCGAGCGCGAGGAGCACCTTGCCCAGCGGGCCCAGCGTGACGGCCGGTACCTCGTTCTCGACGGGCGGCACCGACTTGACGTACGCCACGACGTCGGAGAGCTCCTGGTCCGACATGAGCTGAAAGTCCTCCGCAGGCATGACCAGAGGGCGGCCCGACGGGCCGACACCGTGTCGGATCGTGCGGTCCCAGTCGGCTGTGTCGTACTCCCAAACACGCGACCCGAAGCCGCCCGTGATGTTCGGGCCGAGCGCCGTGCCGATGGCGGGGTCGTCGATCATGACTCCGCCGCCGAAGTTGGCGCCGTGGCACTCGGTGCACACGTATCGAGAATCGACCAGGTGCCGACCGCGCTCGATGGCGCGAGCCAGCGCCACTGCGCGGGCACTGTCAGGTGACGCCAGCTCCGCGATCTCCGCCTCGGTGAGCGGGAAAGGGATGGGGAAGTCGACCTGGTGCGTATCGACGATCCGCGTCAGCATGCGCGTCGTCCGTATGGACGCCCACGCATACAATCCGCCAGCGCAGAGCAACGCGATGCCCAGCAGTGCTCCGACGACCTTCAGTGCCGTCTTCATGACTCGAGGATCCGGAGGTCGGACTATCGCGACAGGAGGTGGGTCGCCTTCAAGATCAGTCGCCGTTCCTTGTACGGGGGCAGCCCTGTCGGATCGCGCCTAAGGTCGTCGTACACGAGGTAGATGTCGCTCCCCGGCCGATACGTCCACCGATAGCGCACGCTCGTGCCGAACTGGTAGGGACTGTTGCTCGTGATCTGGGTGGACGTGTACTGCGACACGGCGCGGAGGGACATGGTCGGGGACACCGCAAAATCGACGCGTACCGCGGCGAGATTCAGGTCGAAGCTCCCGGCCGCGAGGTCGACCTCGTTCCGGGTATACGAGACCTCGGAGGAGAGGCGGTCATTCCAACGCAACCCCAACGAGCCCGACATTTCGCGCCGATCGCCGTCGTAGAACTCCTGAGGTGAATAGGCCGCGTTGTACGTGAATCGACGTGAGGGGTTACTGGAGTACATGACGCGCCACTCTCCGAAGCGGTACTCGCCGACCGGCACGGTAACGCCGTTGAAAGCGAACGGCCTGACGAGCCGCTCGTAGTTGTCGTTGTACCATACCGTGAGGTTCGCGCCGCTGTTGAAGCGCGTGCCCACCATGTGGTGCAACCGCATCGACAGGAGGCGGTTCAAGTGGTCCGTCGTGTAGGTGACGTTCCACATCGGCGCCATGTCGCGGATGCCGAGGATCTTCGGGCGGGGCGTACCCTCGAAATGGATCTTCGTGGTCCGGATGCCCGTGCGCGGCAAGAATCCCACTTCGGGGTTGAAGTCGTCACCGAACGCGGCGTACTCACCGAAGATGCGCCAGTTGCGGTCGAGCCAGGTGACGTTGAGGTAGCCGCCCAAGTCGTGGTAGTTCTCGCTCGGGACGTCGTAGGTCTGTGTTCTGCCGATGAATCCAACGGCGCTCAGCGCCGTGAGCGGAGCGAGCGAGAAGTCGATGGCGTACGTGCGGTTGAAGTGCGTGCTATCGGTCTGCTCGCGGTTGATGACCAGACCACCCACGCGGGAGCGCGAGAGGAAATTCCGGCTGTAGCGCGCGACGAGGAAGTTCTCGCCAGAGATGCCGAGGCTCTCCTCGGTCTGCACGTCCATGATCGAGATGTCGTTGCGGCCGATCTTCCCGGTGAGGCGCGCGCCACCGAGGATCGGGACGATCGTATCCCGCCCTCGGAGTCCGATGCGCCGCGTGAAGAAGAGGTCGACGATTCGATTCTGTGACGTGGCGGAGCCGACGTTGAACTGGCCCGAGTTCTCGAGGAAGAAGTCGCGCTTTTCGGGATACGAGAGCTCGAAGCGTGTCAGGTTCACCTGCTCGTCGTCGACTTCGGCTTGGGCGAAGTCGGTGTTCACCGTGAGGTCGAGGTTCAGGCCCGCCGTGACACCGTACTTCACGTCGAGTCCGATGTCGCCCTGGAAGTCGTCGTCGGTGATCGCGCCCGTCGACGTGCGGCTGGCGCCACTCGTCGCGAAAGGCTTGATGCGCAGATCACGCCCGCGGTTGAGCGACTCGAGGTTCTCGAGCGCACCCGCCATGCTGACCCGGGTGATCGTGTAGGAGCGTGGAATCGGAGCCCAGAACGCCTGTTCGTTCTTGCGTCCGATGTTACGCATGAGGTTCATTCCCCAGCTCTGCGTCGACGACTCCGGGAAGCGGAGCGTCACCATGGGGATGGCGATCTCGGCCACCCATCCCTGCTCGTCGCGGCGCGCGGACACCGCCCACACGCCGTCCCAGTCTCGATTGATGTTCGACGTGGTGCCTCCGAAACGCGCGCCCTCCCCTTCGTTCGAGACTTGCTGGTCCAGCTGAGCACCGAGCGGGTTAATCACGAACATGTACGCCGACCGCGAGTCCATGAACGTGTCGAGGATGATCTGGAAGTTGTCCTCGTCCAGAATGCGGTTGGAGTCACGCCGCATCTCCGTCGCGGTCACGGCGTCGGGCTGCGAATCGAATGCACGCAGGGCGAGGTAGAGCGTCTCCGCGTCGTACAGAATCCTGACCTCGGTGCGCTCGCTCACGGCCGCGCCCTCGTTCGGCTCCTGCTGCACGAAGTCGCTGATCACGGCGGCCGAGCGCCACACCTCGTCGTCGAGCACTCCATCCACGTCGGGTCCACGCTCGACCTGCACCGCGGGGATACGGTAGCTGGAGTGGTTGTGCGCTCCTTCCTGTGCGGACAGCGGGAAGGCCGCGCCGACGAGCGCAGCGATCGCCGCGAGAGTACACGAAACCCGAATGGGCTGGACAGGCATGAGGGGTTCCTAGCCGGGCGTGCTCGGTCGTCGCACACCTCGGTCTGTCGTGGTTGGACGAAGGCAGGGCCACAAAGCTAGCCCGACGTCTTCGTCCCGATAAAGGAGCGTGCATGGCGTACGCCGGGGATCCCTGGAACGGCGCGCGTTTTGACGCCGTATTCCCGGGGAACGGGCGGCACTGGAGCCGTCCATTGCGCGGTCCGGGTGACCCGAAGGAAGTTCTCCCCATGACGTCGACAGCTCGGCATCTAGCAGTGATCTCCGGGGGTGGCGCCGCCCTCGGTGTGGCGCTGGCGCTCATCGCCTCGGGCGTCGTACCGCGCGCCGTGGCTGCCCCGCCGCCCGCGTACGAGCTCGCGCCGCTTCCCGAGGACATCGACTCGATCACCCCGCTCGAGGCGGCGGCGCGGTCAGTCGCGTCTTGCGCCGCACCCTGCCGGGGGATCGTCTACGCGTGGACGCCGCGCATGCCGCTCTCGCGGTCAGGGATCCCCAACGTCGTCGAAGCGGCCGGCTCGCTCGGGGTGCAGGTGGTACTCGTCTCCACCGAGGAGCTACTCGACTACGCCGCCGGCCATCACCCGGGTGCCGTCGGCGGCATTGCTTTCGCGGACGAGATGCTCGAGGTGGGTGCGCTGACGCATGCGCCCGCGATCGTGGTGCACTCGGGAAGCGAGATCGTCGGCTCGGCGATTCTGGGCTACAAGCGAGCGGAAGCCTACGAGTCGCTCTTGGGCGCTCGACTCGCTGAGTCTGGCGCAGTGCCCTCGACGGCTCTCTCGAGCACGCGCAACCTGCGTTCGCCGTCGACATCCTCCCTGCCAACGCACGCCGTGCGCACGGGACCCGCGCCCCAGGCAACGATCGACCGCCCAGCGGTCGGGCTGCCGGGCGCCTACTTCCGCTGGGTGCCCGGCACGCGCAAAGTCGCGTACGAGTCGGACCGGAGCATCTATCTGCTCGATCTCGACGACGGCGAGAACAGTGTCGCGCCCGGGTGGATCGACTTCGTGCCGACGCCCGACGGCCGCTACTTCGTGACGCCGGGTCCTGGCAACGAAGGTCTCACGTTCTTCGACGCGCGCGACGTGTTTTCCGCCGCGGAGCGGAACCGCAGCATGGCGGTGGAGGCGATCTTCACGGACATGCGCATGCGCGACCAGTATCCGTCCGTCGGCATCCTCGCGCGCGATCAGACAGGTACGCGGTACCGTGTCCTCACGAGCTGGTTCGAAGGGCTCCTCTACCGCGACTACGAGGTGAGCGTGAACGCTGCAACCGGCGCGTCGAGCGTGCGGCCGATTGGCGAGCCGGTGGTGCCGTGCGACGGGTACGCGCTCTCTACGCCGATCATGTCGCAGGATGGGCGCGAGGTCGCGGCACGCGACGAGCGCACCGGCACGACCAAGATCTTCGCGATCGAGGAGGAAGGCCGTTGCACCGAGGTGCTCGACTTCGGCATGGGGACCAGCAAGGTCGCGTGGCATGCGAGCGGACAGAGAGTCGCGTTCTCGACGCCCCGGCGCGGGCGTGGAGGCGCCGGCGGCGAAGGCATCTTCGTGTTCGATCGCGCTTCCGGCGAGGTCGCCGCGGTGCCTGGCAGCTCGGGTGCGAGCCGACTGGCGTTCCCCGACTTCGTGGGCGACGACGTCGTATTCCTCGTTCCGGGGGACGCCACAGGCGCCGGGAGCTTCTTTCGTTTGGTCGGGGGGATGGAGTAGCCATGCTCACCCTTCGTATTCGCGTTGTTGCGTTCGCCGCCGCGATCGCGGCCCCGTGCGCGGCGTGCGCGCCGACGGAGGCTCCCGAGTCCGAGGCGGAACTCGAGGCCCGCGCCCGTGCCGTACACGCCGCCGCGCTCACGATCGACACGCACGACGACATCCCCTTCGACTTCGCCACACCCGAGGTCGACCCGCTGAACGCGGACCGTCAGGTCAACCTCGAGAAGATGCGCGCTGGCGGGCTCGATGTCGGCTTCTTCATCGTCTACGTGGGGCAGGGGGCGCGCACGCGGGACGGCTATCGCGAAGCCGCCGAAGGGGCGGTCACCAAGTTCGAGGCCATCCACCGCATGGCCGAGCAGATGTATCCCGACCAGATCGAGATCGCGTACCGCGCCGACGACGTCGAGCGCATCCACGCGACCGGCAAGCTCGTAGCGGCGATCGGCATCGAGAACGGGTACGTGATCGGCCGAGACATCTCGCTCCTCGCCGACTACTTCGACCGCGGCGCCCGCTACATGACGCTCGCGCACAACGGGCACAACGACATCGCGGATTCCGCGCAGCCGCGCTCGCAGCTCGGCGACGCCCTCGAGGAGCACGACGGCCTGAGCGCGTTCGGCGAACAGGTCGTGGCCGAGATGAACCGCCTCGGCATCATGGTCGACATCTCGCACATCTCGAAGGATGCCGCGCTCGACGCGATCCGAGCCTCACGCGCTCCCGTCATCGCGTCGCACTCGGCGACCGTGGGTGTACAGCCGCACCCGCGCAACCTCGACGACGAGGCGCTGCTCGCGCTCCGCGACAACGGGGGCGTCGTGCAGGTGGTCGCGTACCCCGCCTACGTGAAGGCGACGCCGCCCGAAAAGGCGGAGGAGCTGGCCGAGCTGCGCTACATGCGCGGCTTTCCGGGCACGTTCGGTCCAGACAGCCTCGAGACCATGTCGTCGCAGGACAAGTTCGAGTACGAGATGGGCATTCGCGCGCTCGAGGTGAAGTACCCGCCTCCTAGCGTCGTCGACTTGGTGAACCACATCGACTACGCCGTGAAGCTGATTGGCATCGACCACGTGGGGATCAGCTCGGACTTCGACGGGGGCGGGGGCGTCCTCCACTGGGACGACGCCTCCGAGACGCCCAACGTCACGCTCGAGCTGGTGCGGCGCGGCTACTCCGAGGAGGACATCGCCAAGCTCTGGGGCGGAAATCTGCTCCGGGTGTGGCGCGAGGTGGAGCGGGTGGCGGGGGAGACTACTCCTGCTCCGCCTCCGGCGCGATGAACCCTTCGTTCTCGAGGTAGAGCAGCACCTTCGCCGCGGCTTCCTCGACGGAGAGCTTGTCGGTCTCGAGCACGATCTCGGCGTTCTCGGGCGCCTCGTACGGATCGTCGATGCCGGTGAACCCCTTGATGAGCCCCGCGCGCGCCTTGGCATAGAGCCCCTTCCGGTCGCGCTGCTCGCACACCTCGATGGGCGCGTTGATGTACACCTCGATGAACGCGCCCACCGCGTCGATCATCTGCCGTACTTCGCGGCGCACCGCGCGATAGGGTGCGATCGGCGCGCAGATGGCGGCGCCGTGGTTCTTGGTGATCTCGCTCGCGACGTAGCCGATGCGCTTGATGTTCAGGTCGCGGTGCTCCTTGGAGAACCCGAGCTCGCTGGAGAGGTGCTTCCGCACCAGATCACCGTCGAGCATGGTGACGGGACGCGTCTGCACCTCCATGAGCTTCGCCATGATCACGTTGGCTATCGTCGACTTGCCGGAGCCCGAGAGTCCCGTGAGGAAGAGCGTGAAGCCCTGCCGCGAGCGGTCCGGATACCGCATGCGCAGCTCCTTCACCACCTCTGGATAGGTGAACCAGTCCGGGATGTCCGCGCCCTCACGCAGGCGACGGCGCAACTCGGTGCCCGAGATGTTGAGCACGCGGCCGCCCTCCGGGATCTTCGAGACGGGCCAGTACTCGCCCTTGTCCTCGTAGTAGACCATCTCCTCGAACGAGACGACCTCGATGCCGACCTCCTTCTGGTGCTTCTCGGCGAGTTGCTGCGCGTCGTACGGGCCGTAGAAGCCCTTCCCGGTCTTCGGGTTGCTGGGGCCTGCGTGGTCGCGGCCGACGATGAAGTGCGTGGCGCCGTAGTTCTTGCGGATCATGGAGTGCCACACCGCCTCGCGCGGCCCGCCCATGCGCATCGCCAGGGGGAGCAGGCTCACCATGCCGGAGTGCGGCGGCATGTGCTTGATGACCGCTTCGTAGCAGCGTACGCGCGTGAAGTAGTCCACGTCGCCGGGGTTCGTCATGCCGACGACCGGATGGATCAGCAGGTTCCCCTCGATCATCTGCGCGGCGCGGCGCGCGAGCTCTGCGTGCGCGCGGTGCATCGGGTTGCGCGTCTGGAACGCGACGATGCGCTTCCACCCCAGGCGCGCGAACTCCGCCTTGAGCTCGGCAGGTGTGTGACGGAGGTGCCGGAACGTGTGGTGCGGCGGCAGCTCGACGCCCTCGAGCGCACCGCCCACGTAGGCCGGGTGGCTCTTCTTCAGCTCGAAGACGCCAGGGTGCCCGTCGTCGGTGGTGCCGAGCACGCTCTCGGCCTCGGCGTCCTTGTTCGGCATCCACACGTCCGAGACCGACAGGATTGCGAGGACCATTCCCTCGGGGTGGCGGAGCGCGACACGTGCGCCGCTCTTCAGCGTGCCGGCGAAGTCATTCGTCACGTCGAGCGTGATCGGCATCGGCCAGAGCTTGCCGTCGGCGAGCCGCATGTTCGCGACCACGCCGTCGTAGTCCTTCTGGCCGAGGTATCCGTTCAGCGGCGAGAACGCGCCGTTCAGGAGCAGCTCGAGGTCCCAGATCTGCCGGAACGTGAGGTCCCAGCTCGGGAGGTGAACGGCTTCCTTCTTGAGATCCTGGATGTTCGTCGGTGATGCCAGCAGAGACACGTCGTCGCCCTTTGTCTGTTGTCTGTGCTGCGTCGTCGCCCGGGCGCGAGTCGCAGAGTGTCGTCGATGTTTCGTCGGGTGCAAGTCGTCCCCGTCGGGACGCGACACCCTGGTTCAGGGCTCCGCGCTTCCTCGGACACTGGAAGCGGCGAAGCGCCGGAGTGTAATGCGGATGGCGCCCCAGGGAAGGGGCGCCGACCTCAGGCTACTCGCCCCCCGCGGGGCAGGGTGCGTAGCTGATCGGATCTTCGGCGCGCATGCCTCCTCCGTCGACCGGGACCCACCGGTACCATTCACCGCACGGCCGACCCGCCGAGTACGCGCCGCGCTCGGCGAGCTCGCCGCCACGAATCGACGCGCCGCCGCCCGCGTGCGTGACGATGCTGTTCGCCAACGCGCGCGACCAGCGCGACTCGTAGTCGCCATCGAGGAGGCCATCCACGTAGGTGCCCTTGTCCGATGGCGTTCCTTCGCGGAACCACCCCTCGAACGGGCCGTTGAGCACGCCGTTTCGCCACGTCTCACGCAGCTCGAGGTGGCCCTCCAGAAAGTACGTCTCGCGCACGCCGTCCCAGCGGCCGTTGAGCAGCGTCCCGCGCTCCCTCACCTGCGTCGCGTTCCACATGGACACCACTAGGCCCGTGTACGGCTCGAGCGTCTCGCGGTGGAGGTACACGCCGCGGCGGTCGATCAACTGGTCGAAGTTCAGCGGCGTCTGAGCGGATACACCGTGGTGGAGGCCGGCGAGCAGGCCGAGAGCCAAGAACAGAGATCGCTGCATAGCGCTGTAGAGTACCTGGGGGAAGTGTCGGCAACGGTCTATACACACCTTACGGCCCTCGAGGGTTGCAGGCTACGGGGCGGATGGTCGCGACCGCCTTGTCCCACCCCACCCGTTCCCGTACCCTCCGCACTCCCCGTCTCTCGGAGGGTGCATGAAGTACCGCGTTCTCGGTGATACCGGCGTGTTCGTCTCGGAGCTCTGCCTCGGCGCCATGACGTTCGGCGGCAGCGGCGGCATTTGGCAGACGATCGGGGGCCTCGGGCAGGCGGAGGTCGACGCCCTCGTCGGCCGGTCGCTCCAGGCCGGGATCAACTTCATCGACACCGCGAACGTGTACTCCCTGGGCATCTCGGAGACCATGCTCGGGCGCGCGCTCTACGGAAGGAAGCGTCACGACGTCGTGCTCGCCACCAAGGTGCGCGGCCGCATGGGCATGGGGGCCAACGAGGTCGGCCTCTCGCGGCTGCACATCATGCAGGAGGTGGAGGCGAGCCTGAAGCGACTCGATACCGATTACATCGATCTATATCAGATACACCGGCCGGACCTCGAGACGAATATCGAGGATACGCTGCGCGCGCTCGACGATCTCGTGCGTCAGGGCAAGGTGCGCTACATCGGCTGCTCGAACCTGCCGGCATGGCAGCTCATGAAGTCACTCGCGGTCTCGAGGGCCGAGGGGCTCGAGCGCTTCAGGTCCACGCAGTCGTATTACTCGCTCGTCGGCCGTCAGCTCGAGTGGGACACCATCCCGCTCGCCCAGGACCAGAAGCTCGGCCTCCTGGTGTGGAGCCCGCTCGCCGGCGGGTTCCTGTCGGGCAAGTTCACGCGCGACATGACCGGAGAAGGCCGCCGGAAGACGTTCGACTTCCCGCCCGTCGACAAGGCGAAGGGCTACGACATCGTCGACGCGCTCGCCAAGGTCGCGAGCGCGCGCGGCGTGAGCGTCGCGCAGGTCGCGCTGGCGTGGGTGCTCGCGAACAAGGCGGTGACGAGCGTGATCATCGGCGTGCGCAGCCTGAAGCAGCTCGACGACAACTTGGGCGCGGTGGACCTCGAGCTGACCTCCGAAGAGCTGAAGGCGCTCGACGAGGTGAGTCGCATTCCGGCGGCGTATCCGCTCTGGATGGACACACTCGGCTCGGACCGCCGCCCGGGTGAGACGCGCCGCTACGAAGACGCGACGAAGCCGGCGGCGCGGTAGGAGGGCGGGGGGTCTACGGGTCCAACCCGCGGCGGAGTCGTTCGAGTTGTTCGACGAGTCCTTCGCGCCCTGGGGTCGCCGCGAGTTCGTGTCCCCAGCGCGCCAGGTAGTCCCACTCGATCTCCGGCCTCTTCCGGCGCACCACACCGCGCACATCCTCGAGATCACGCGCCCGCCCCGCGAACAGCTTGTGCAGGATCAGATCCTCGGGGGTCGCGAAAGGCACGCTGGCGCCTCCGACCGACAAGCGTTCTGCGCGCCCGATGGCTTGGGCCTCGTACGGCGTCGTGGAGAAGATGAAGTCGACGCGGACGCCCGTGGCGCGATCATCCGCTGGCAGGACAAACGTCTCCTGAACGAACGTGCGGGGCTGCTCCGGTAGTGGCTCCAGCCGAGTCGATTCGCAGAGCTCCAGGATCTCGCCCAGGCGGATCGGCGGCACACCGAGCGTGACATCAATGTCCTGGGTCAGGCGCGGCTCACCGTGCACGAGGACGGCCTGTCCGCCGATGAGCATGAAGGGAATCTTCCGCTCGTCGAGCGCGCTCGAGATCCGCGCGAGAATGCCGGCGAAGTCAGGGCTTTGGCGGGAGCCCATTGATGGCGCGTGCGATGGCGAGATCGGCTTCGAGGTCCTCTCTCCAGTCCGAAGGGAAGTCCGGGTTGAGCGCCACCGCCTCGTTCCAGAGTGCCGCCACGATCGCCATTGCCTCCTCGGGCGTGCGCGCGGCCGTCCGCTCGCGCGCGTACGTGGTCTCGAAGTCGTCGAGTAGCGGGGAGGGCCGAAGCATGCCCGAATCTACCGAAAGCCAGCGTTTGGGCGCGACATCCGTTCGGCCTACCGCGCCGCCGCAGCCAAGTCCGCCTCCGCCCTCGCGCGGATGTAGTGCTGGAGCGAGATCAGCTCGTCGAGCGTGATGTCTGCGTACTGAGGCATCCCGTTCACGGCACGCGTGCCGTCGCGCACGACGCTGGCGAAGTCCTCGATGCGCGGCACGACCAGCGACGCGCGCAGGTCGGGCGTGAGGCCGCCCGCGACTGCGCCACCGCCGTGACAGAGGCCGCACTGCTGCCCGTAGACGACTGCGCCCCGGGCGGCGAGAGCGCGGTCCACATCGAATGGGAAATCGATTGGACCGGGGACGTAGGGCGGGGGCTGGGGCGGCAGCGTAGCGGTGCCGTCTATCGAGAATGCTACCAACCTGCGCGTATGGAGCCCGTATGCCCACCCCAGCTCGGCCGCCTCGCGGCCGCGGGCCATGAGGCTGCCGTATCCCACGAGCAGCGCGACGTATTGTCGGCCGTTCACGGCGTACGTGATCGGCGGCGCAGTGATACCGAGGCCCATGTCGTGGCGCCAGAGCTCCTCGCCCGTGTCGGCGCGGTAGGCAACGAAGGCGCCGTCCACGCGCCCCTGGAAGACGAGGTTGCCGGCGGTCGTCATCGTTCCCGGGTTGTAGATGCCGGGCAGCGGCACCTCCCACGCGAGCTCCTGGCGCACGGGGTCCCACGCCTGGAGCGTGGCGAGCACGCCGGTCGGGTGCGTCGAGCCGGTGTTGCCGCCTCCGACGCCGACGCCAACGAGCCAGTTCGTGACGCGATAGGTCGCGGGATCGACACCTACGTCGGTGTACGTTCGCGCCTGGTGCATGGCCGGGTAGTATGCGAGCCCGGTGCGCGGGTTGAACGACATGGCGTGCCAGTTGTGCCCGCCCATCTCCGTCGGTGTGACGTTGGCCATGCCATCCGGGTAGCGCGCGTCGGGGTCCTCGACGGGACGACCGGTCACCGGGTCGATGCTCGTCGCCCACGTCGTCTCGACGAAGGGCTCCGCGGAGATCAGCGCGCCGTTCGTACGGTCGATGACGTAGAAGAATCCGTTCTTCGGGGCGTGCAGGATCACCTTGCGCATCGCACCCTCGATCTCGAGGTCGCTGAGCACGATGTCCATGTTCGAGTTGTAGTCCCAGGTCTCCCCGGGCACCGTCTGGTAGTGCCAGAGATACTCGCCCGTATCGGGGTCGAGCGCGACGATAGAGCAGAGGAAGAGGTTGTCGCCACCGTCCGGGCTGCGGACCTTCCGATTCCACGGAGATCCATTCCCGGTGCCGATGTACAGCTGGTCGAGCTCCGCGTCGTACGTGAAGCCGTGCCACGCGTTGCCGCCCCCACCGTGGGTCCACCACTCACCGGTCCACGTCTCAGCTGCCATGCGCATGGCGTCGTTTTCGAAGCCGTCGGCGGGGTTGCCTGGCACGATCCAGAAGCGCCACGCCATCTCGCCGGTCTCCGCGTCGTACGCGCTCACGTAGCCGCGGCTCGGGCCATTCTCGGTGCCGCCGTTACCGACGAGCACCTTCCCCTTGAAGGCCTTGGGCGCACCCGTGATGTACATCGCCAGGTCGGGATCGATGGTCTGCACGCTCCAGAGCTCGGTGCCCGTCGTCGCGTCCACCGCGTTCAGGCGTCCGTCCCACGTAGCCACGTAGACCTTGCCGTCCCAGTAGGCAATACCGCGACTCAGGTCCCATCCTGCCCGCAGTCTGTCCGCGTATTCGCGCGTGCGCGGGTCGTACACCCAGAGCAGCGTGCCGGAGGTGGCGTCGACGGCGCGCACGATGTTCATGCTGCCTATGAAGTACAAAACGCCGTCGACGACGAGCGGAGTGGAGCCGAGTCCCTTGTCGCCGGGCAAGTCGAGGTACCAGTCGACGGCGAGTGAGCTGACGTTCGCGTCGTTGATCTGCGTCAGGGGACTGAAGCGCTGCTCGTTCGTCGTGCGGCCGAACGCGAGCCAGTTGTCGCCCTGTATCGTGTCGGCGAGCGCGGCGTCGTCGACGACGGTGCGGGTGGGTTCGCCGGCGCCGCACGCGGTGAGTGCAAGGGTCAGGACGAAGGCGAGCGCCGGGCGAGGCATGTGAGTCTGCATGCGTTCTTTCCAAGTCCTATGTTCTTGCCGAAACAGCACGCCGGCCTCGCGCAGGCCGCGCGCTCGGCACCGACCCCCCTGGCGCCCACGCAGGGCGCCGGATCCAACCGCGCCTCACAGCGCTCCCGCTTCGCGCATGACGCGCTCGCATTTGGTGCGGATCTCGGTTCCCACCTCGAACGGATCCCCGTTCACGAACTCCTGTCGGAACAGCTCGACGGATAGCGCGCCCGCGTACCCCTTGTCGGCGAGCTTGCGGATGATCGGCACGACCGGTGCGATCCCGTCACCGGGAATCAGGCGGTAGTTGTTGTCGGTTCGCTCACGCGGCGCGTCGAGCAGGTCCTGGAAGTGCGCATGCACGAGCTCGCCCGGCCTCAGCATATCGAGGTCTTCGAACTTCGAGAGCCCCGACCAGAAGTGGAAGAAGTCGAGCATGGGGCGCACGTTCGGATGGGCCGCTTCGCGGATCACCTGGAGCGACGACGTGAGTGTGGACAGGTGCGTGGATGTGCGGGTGAACTCGATCATGGCGACGAGCTCGGATTGCCGCGCGATCTCGCCGGCCTCGCGGATGCACTCCGGTGTCGCGGCCCACTCTTCGACGGTGACCTCGCGGTTGGTGAGCGATGGCGCGTAGATGCGCTCGAGCCCGAGCGTCGCGTACTGCTCGCAGCGGCGTCTCCAGGTCTCGAGAGACTGAGCGCGCGCCGGGCCGGGGAGCCAGATGTCCTGCAGCGTCGCGACCGCCGACACCGGAGTGAGGTCTAGATCGCGCAGGAGGCTCGCCGCTCCCGCGAGCGTGTCGCCCTCGAGGAAGCGGTCCATCATCCCGTCGTTCAGCTCCACGTAGCGGATGCCGGCGCGTGACCACCCCTCGAGAGATCCGCGGAAGCCCGCGGCACGCGAGGTGTTCTGGTGCATCGCGAGCTGCATGCGCGGCGTCTGGGCGGTGGGTGCGGGCGAAGGGGCGGTGGGCGTCGAGTCCGCGTCCAAGCCGCGGACCAGCGGAAGGGCCGCAGCGGCGGCCAGGAAGTTCCTGCGTGTGGGCATGGTCGTTACGGTATCGCCGATTGCGACGTGCCGCCACGGCACGTCATCTTCGCGGGATGTCGGAACCCCGCTCGCGGAAGAAATGGGTCTCCATGCTGCTCACGATCGTGCGCGGGGTCGGCCTGGCGCTGTTCGTCTACGCCGCGCTCATGTTCGTGGTGCAGCGTCGGTTGGCGTTCCCCGGGACGTTGCGAGCGTCACCGCGGGTGACGGCGAGCGCCCCCGCCGGTGTGCGCCAGGTGTGGCTCGACACGTCGTTCGGCCGCGTCGAAGCCTGGTTCCTGGCGTCGGGCGAACCGGCGGTCGCGCCCACGGTGGTGTTCGCGCACGGGAACGGTGAGCTGATCGACGACTGGGAGCCCGCCATGCAGGACCTGGCCAGGGCCGGCATCAACGCACTACTCGTGGAGTTTCCGGGATACGGCCACTCGGAGGGACGGCCGACGCGCGCGACGATCCGCGAGACGTTCGCCGCCGCCTACGACTGGCTCGTGGCCGAGGGCGGCGTACCGCGCGACCGCATCGTCGCGTACGGCCGTTCGATCGGCGGCGGCGCCGCGACGGACCTCTTGCGCGACCGCGCCGTGCCTGCGCTCGTGCTCCAGTCGACGTTCAGCTCGGCCAAGAGCATGGCACGAGGGTTCCTGCTGCCTGGCTTCCTCGTGCGCGACCGCTTCGACAACGCAGACGCGGTCGCGGAGTTCGACGGCCCGGTGCTGCTCATGCACGGCGTCCAAGACGAGGTGATCCCGTATGTTCACGCGGAGCGTCTCGCGAGCACGCGCGCCGGGCTGCACGTCACGCAGATCGCGTGCGGACACAACGACTGCTTGGAGGTCTGGCCGTCGATCGTGGATGAGCTGGCTACGTTCCTACGCACCAACGGGCTGCTCGACGAGCCGGGAGCGACTGTCCGATGATCGAGACCACTAACCACGGCAAGGTCCGCGAGCTCCGCCTCGCGCGCCCTCCGGCGAATGCGTTCAACCCGGCGCTCGTCGTCGAGCTCACTCGCCGCGTCGAGGAAGCGCCCGAACAGGGCGTCGACGCGCTCGTCGTGTCCGGCGCGCCCGGCATGTTCACGGGCGGGCTCGACGTGCCCGAGCTGCTGGCGCTCGGCAAGGACGACATCCGCGCGTTCTGGCGTTCGTTCTACGCGATGTTGCGCACCGTCGCCGCGTCGCCGATTCCAGTCGCGGTTGCGATCACCGGGCACTGTCCCGCCGCGGGCGCGGTGCTCTCGGTGTTCTGCGACCGGCGCGTGATGGCCGAAGGCAACTTCAAGATCGGCATGAACGAGGTGCAGGTCGGACTGGTGGTGCCTCCCACGCTCCAGTATGCGATGAAGCGGCTCACGGGGCCTCGCGTGGGCGACGCGCTCCTGGTCGCGGGCGCTCTCGTGACTCCGGCGGAGGCGCTCCGCGTGGGCCTCGTCGACGAAGTGGTGGCGCTCGACGCCGTGGTGCCGACGACGCTCGCATGGGCGGAGCGCATGGTGGCGCTACCGCGCGACGCCATGCGGGAGACGCGCCGCATCGCGCTCGCCGACCTGGTGGCGCAGTTCGCGGGGCTAGGCGAGGGCGAAGTCGATGCGGCGGCGAGTCGCTGGTTCACGGACGAAACCCAGACGACGCTGCGCGCGCTGGTCGCGCGGTTGGGCAAGAGTAGCTAGAAGACGCAGAGCCGACCGCCGCACGAGGCGACGGTCGGCTCCGGTGCTTCGTTCGCGCGACGACTCGCTACGACGCGACCGCCGCCTTCTCCTTCTTGGCGCCTTTGCCCGCCTTCTCTGCCTTGGCGCCTCGCTGTGGCCGCTTCATGTCGCGTGGCGCGGCCGGCATCGGCTTCCACCCCGAGTCGCGAACCGCGGCCTGGGCGGCGGCGAAGCGCGCCACCGGCACGCGGAACGGCGAGCAGCTCACGTAGTCGAGCCCGATGCGGTGGCAGAACTCCACCGAGCGCGGGTCGCCGCCGTGCTCGCCACAGATGCCGATCTCCAGCTCGGGTCGGGTCGTCCGGCCCATCTCCACGGCCTGGCGCATGATGCGGCCTACGCCGTCCTGGTCGAGCGTGGCGAACGGGTTGTCCGGGAGCACGCCGTCCTCGAGGTACTTCATGAGGAAGCCCTGCTCGGCGTCGTCGCGCGACATGCCGTAGACGGTCTGCGTGAGGTCGTTGGTGCCGAACGAGAAGAACTCGGCGGTGGCGGCCAGGTAGTCCGCCTGCAACGCAGCGCGCGGGATCTCGATCATGGTGCCGAGCTTGTACGGGATCTCGCGCTCCTCCTCGTCCATCACCTGGCGCGCCTCGGCTTCGACGATCTCCTTCTGCGTGTTCAGCTCGTTGACGTGCGACACGAGCGGGATCATGACCTCGACCTTCACGTCCACGCCCTCGCGCATGCACTTCGCGGCGGCCTGGAAGATCGCGCGGGCCTGCATGCGCGTGATCTCCGGCATCAGCATGGCGAGGCGCACCCCGCGCGTGCCGAGCATGGGGTTGGCCTCGAGCAGCTCCTCGGTGCGCGCGAGGAAGTCCTGCTTCGCGCGGATCTCGTCGAGCGTCGCGTCGATCTCACGCAGCGTGCTCAGGTGCTGCAGCTTGAGCTTCGCCTCGGATACGTCGCGAAGGAGCTCGGTGTGGTCCGGCAGGAACTCGTGCAGCGGTGGGTCGAGCAGTCGCACGACCACGGGCAGGCCGTCCATGGCACGATAGAGCCCCTCGAAGTCGGCCCGCTGCAGCGGCAGCAGCCGATCGAGCGCGCTCTCCCGCTCCGCGTACGTGCGGGCCATGATCATCTCCCGCATGATGGGGAGGCGGTCCTCCTCGAAGAACATGTGCTCGGTGCGGCACAGGCCGATGCCCTGCGCGCCCAGGCTGCGAGCGCGCACCGCGTCGTCCGGGTAGTCCGCGTTCGCCCACACCTGGATGGTGCGGAACTCGTCGGCCCATTCCATGAGGCGGCTGAGCCAGGCGTCCTGGATGTCCGGCACGACCTTCGGCAGTGCGCCGAGGTAGACCTCGCCGCGCGCGCCGTCGATCGAGATCTCGGTGCCCTCGCGGATGGTCAGGTCGCCGACGCGGGCTTCGCGGTCCTCGAGGTCGATCTCGAGCGACTCGACGCCCACGACTGCCGGCTTACCGAACTGGCGCGCCACCAGCGCTGCGTGGCTCGTGCGCCCACCACGGCTCGTGACGATGCCTTCGGCGGCGAGCATGCCGTGCACGTCGTCGGGCTTCGTCTCGGGGCGCACCATGATCACGGGCTTGCCGTCGACCTTGGCCCACCGCTCGGCCGTGTCCGCATCGAACGCGATCACGCCCACGGCCGCGCCCGGCGACACGTTCAGCCCCTGCGCGATGAGCTGCGCCTTCTTGCGCGCCCTCTCGTCGAACTGCGGGTGCAGGTAGAAGTCCACCTGGTCGGGGCTGACGCGCAGCACCGCTTCCTCGCGCTCGAGCAGACCCTCGTCCACCATGTCGACCGCGATGCGCACCTCGGCCTGCGCGGTGCGCTTGCCGTTGCGGGTCTGCAGCAGCCAGAGCTTGCCGCTCTCGATGGTGAACTCGACGTCCTGCATGTTGCGGTAGTGGCGCTCCAGCTTGTCCGTGATGTCGCAGAGCTCCTTGTAGGCTGCGGGGAAGCGCTTCGCCATTGCGGAGATCTCGAACGTCTGCCGGGTGCCGGCCACGACGTCCTCGCCCTGCGCGTTCACCAGGAAGTCGCCGTGCAGCCCGGGCTCGCCCGTCGAGGGATGGCGGCTCATGATGACGCCGGTGCCCGACGTCTCGCCCATGTTGCCGAAGACCATCGTCACGATGTTGACGGCGGTGCCGAGGTCGTGCGGGATGTGCGAGGCGTTGCGGTAGTCGACCGCGCGCTTCGTGTTCCAGGAGTCGAAGACGGCCTCGGTGGCCGCGCGCAGCTGCTCGACGGGATCCTGCGGGAAGGGTGCGTGGCTGTGGATCTTCACCAGCTCCTTGAAGCGCTTCGTGACGGCCTTCCAGTCATCGGCGGAGAGCTCGGGGTCGGTGGCGACGCCGGCGGCCTCACGCCGTTGCTCGATGACCTCCTCGAAGACCTCGTCCTCGATCTCGCGCACCACGGTGCCGAACATCTGGATGAGGCGACGATAGGAGTCGTACACGAAGCGCGCGTCGCCGGTGAGCTTCACCATTCCCTCGGCGACCTCGTCGTTCAGGCCCAGGTTCAGGATGGTGTCCATCATGCCGGGCATCGAGAACTTCGCGCCCGACCGGCAGGAGACGAGGAGGGGATTCTTCGGGTCGCCGAACCGTTTGCCGGTCTGCTTCTCGATCGCCTTCAGCGCGGCGATCTCCTGGTCCCAAATGTCGGGCGGGAAGCGGCCCTCTTCGGCGAGATAGGCAATGCACGCTTCGGTCGAAACCGTGAATCCCGGAGGGACCGGGACGCCGATGCGCGACATCTCGGCGAGGTTCGCGCCCTTGCCGCCGAGCAGCGCGCGTACGCCCTCCCAGTCGGACACCGTGGCTTCTGCGGCCTCCAACTCCGAAAAGAGATACACCCACTTGCGATCCATATGCCGATCCTCGTCCGAGACGATTGACTTTGGCCCAATACGCAGTGCAGGAGAGAGCACGAAGGACCTCGAAGCCGAGGGCGCGGGAGGGCGCCAAAAAACCCGCTGTTCGAGGTCCTATCCCCCAAATCTACGACTGCGAGTCGGGGATTGGTAAGCTCGGTGTAGGGGGGATGAGGGCAGTGCGGAGCCGGTGCCCCGGACGGTGCCGGGCGGCCCCCCCCTGCGCGTTGTCGCCATCATATGTTTGTGGCTGTCGCCACACCGCCGCACTGCCGGCACCTCACGGAGACGAAGCATGCGCCTGCGACCCCGCCACACGCTCCTGTCGGTCCTCGCTCCCTTCGTGCTCGTGGCGTCCCTCCACGCCCAGCCAGCGTCGCCCCGGCCAAACGTCGCGCCGAGCGGCCGCGTGACCACGAGCGTCTCTTTCGACGGTCGTCTGCTGCTCGGCCGGGGCCCGGACTGGGGATGGTTCACCGGGACCCCGTCCCATTCGGGACCGTCCCGCATGATCATCGACTACGGCCAGCCGCACGCTCGGGGGAGGACGATCTTCGGCGAGCTGGTACCGTACGGGGAGGTGTGGAGGCTGGGGGCGAACTGGGCAACGACGCTCATGCTCGACGTGGAGATGCGTATCGGCGACCTAGAGCTGCCGCGGGGGGAGTACACGCTCTTCCTGCTCCCTCGACCGGACGGCGGCGAGCTGATCGTGAGCGAGCAAACCCGCCAGTGGGGCACCGACTACGATCCGACGCGCGACTTCGGGCGCACGCCGGTCCGTCGGCGCCCGCTCGCCGAGGCGCTGCAAAGCCTGACCATCACGATCGAGCCGGACTTCCCCCAGGTGGATGGGGCGGTGCCATCGGGTTCGGTGCGCTTCGCGTGGGGCGACGCGGAGTACTCGACCGACTGGGAGATGCTCTGGCCGTGAGGTCGTGCCCGCCGATCCGAGTCCGGGGATCTCGGCAGGACATACGTAGTCGACGGGGTCCAATTGCCTACGTCACCGCTCCCGCTGGCGCGTCTGGTTGGCGTGACGCATGCTTTACAGCACCTACGGTGCGATCCGTAGCCTGACCCGCTACTGGGAGCCGGATATGGTTCGACGCATCCCGCGTTTCGTCCATGTCCTCGTTTTCGTGGGTGCTCTGGGTTCGGTCGAGGCGTGCGCGCATCGGGTGAACACACGGTTCTACGAGCCGTCGGAGCTGGCGACGCTGGACGATCCGTCGCCCTTCCTGAAGGCGCACCTCGCGAGCGGGCACGTCTACGTGTTGTCGGCGTGGCGCGTGGACACGGCTGCGGGGGCCATCATTGGAACCGGGCAACTCCTGGACCCCAACCGCGCGGAAGTCGCCACGGGCGACTTCACATTACCGGCGGATTCCGTGCGGCTCTTCGAGACGAACGTCGTGAGCCAATCGGGCGCGTCCGTCGGACTGACGGTCATGGTGGGCATCACGGCAGCCGTGGCCGCGGTATGTGCCGCCAACCCGAAGGCCTGCTTCGGCTCGTGTCCCACCTATTACGTAGAGGACGAAACTGGAACGTCGATCCTGCAGGCCGAGGGATTCTCGTCGAGCATCGCGCCGGCGCTCGAGGCCACGGACGTCGACATGCTCATTCGAGCCCGCCCGACCGAGCGGGACCTGCGCGTGCGCGTGACCAACGAAGCGCTCGAGACGCACGTCATCCGGCACACGGACGTGCTCGCGGTACGTCGACCGGCAGGGGGTCGGGTCTTCGTGACGACGGAGGGGACGTTCCTGGGGACCTCCGAGCCGCTGGCGCCGGCGGTCTGCTCGGCACCGGAGGGGGACTGCCTCGCCGCTGTCACCGCGTCCGACGGCGTCGAGCGCTTCAGCTGGGCGGACTCGTCCGACCTCGGTCGGCGGGAGACCATCGACCTCGCCTTCGAAGACGTCCCGGACGAGGACGTGGGCTTGGTTCTCCAATCCCGGCAGACGCTCATGACCACGTTCCTCATCTACCAGGCGCTGGCGTACCTCGGACACGAAGCGGGGCGCTGGCTCGCGGCGGCCGGGTCCCTGAGCGCCGACGAGCGTGCCAGCATGGGCAGCATCGAGCGGCTGCTCGGGAAGGTCGAGGTCTTGTTGCTCGACGAGTCCGGCGAGTGGGTGATTGTCGGCGCCGCGGGCGAGACCGGTCCGTTGGCGGCCGATACCAAGGTCGTGCCTTTGGCGGAGCGGTCACCGAGCGGGGCCCCACTCCGCGTCCGGCTGCGGCTGACGCAGGGACTCTGGCGGCTCGATCGCGTCGCGCTCGTGGGGCTCGGTGGGACGGTCGAGCCTGTCCGCATCGCGCCGCGTGCCGTGCGTCGCGCCGGCGCGGAGGATCCGGAGGCGCTCCGCGTCCTCGTCGATCCCGACGAGGCGCTCGTCACACTCCCGGGGGACGACTATGAGCTCGAGTATCGTCTCCCCGAGCGGCCCGAGGAGCACGAGCTCTTCCTGGAGGCCCGCGGCTACTACCTCGAGTGGATGCGGTAGCAGTGGCTCGAGGAGCAGAACCCCATCGCCGCCCTCAGGCTCGTCGCGGACCCAGCGGGGACGCTCCGTGCACTCGCGCCTGCCTACAAGGCGCAGGAGCCCGAGATGGAGCGGCTATTCTGGGGGAGCCGTTATGTGCGCAACTGACACGCGGCTCTTTGCAGTACTGGCGGTCCTCGCGAGCGGAGCTTGCTCGGCAGGAACGACCGCTCCCCGCCGTTTTCTCCCGAGCCCGCAGGAGGCGCAGACCGAGGCCTATGGCGCCTGGGTGGACTTCACGTACGCCGTCGGCGACAGCGTCGGGCGTTTCCAGGGGGAGTTCATTGCCGTCAGCGCCGACAGTCTCTGGGCGGTGAGCGGGACCCGCGGACTGGTGGTGCCACATGCGGCGCTTCGCTCGGGCCGACTCGCGTACTTCAACTCCAGTCCGGGCTCCGTCGGAGGGCTGGCCTTCCTCGGTACGCTGAGCACCATCTCGAACGGTGCCTACCTCATCTTCACTGCGCCGATGTGGATGATTGGCGGGGCTGCGGCCGCCGGGAGCCAAGCCAGGCTCGCCCGCCGCGACATGACCCCGCTCTCCGGGCCACAGCTCTCGACGTACGCGCGCTTCCCCCAAGGACTTCCCGAGGGGGTCGAGCTGGCCGATCTGCGGATCAAAGCGATCTCCCAAGCCGGCAGGTAGCGCATCCGGTCAGCGGGACTTTGACTTGGTCGCACGCCGCGCTTTGCTTTGCGGCATGAAGACGCGCATCACCGAGCTGTTCGGCATCGAGCATCCCATCATCCAGGGCGGGATGCACTACGTCGGCTACGCGGAGCTCGCCTCGGCGGTGTCGAACGCGGGCGCGCTCGGCATCCTCACCGGGCTGACGCAGCCGACCCCCGAGGATCTCGCGAAGGAGATCGTTCGGTGCCGTGACATGACCGACCGGCCGTTCGGCGTGAACCTCACGATCCTGCCGGCTTTCAAGGCCGTGCCGTACGAGGAATACGCGCGGGTCATCGTGGAGAGCGGCGTGAAGATCGTGGAGACCGCGGGGCGGAACCCCGAGCCGTTCCTGCCCCCGTTCAAGGCCGCCGGCATCAAGGTGATTCACAAGTGCACGTCGGTGCGACACGCGCTCAAGGCGGAGCGCATCGGGTGCGACGCCGCGAGCGTGGACGGCTTCGAGTGCGGCGGGCACCCAGGGGAGGACGACGTTCCCAACATGATCCTCCTGCCGCGGGCGGCGGAGGAGCTGAAGATCCCCTTCGTTGCGTCCGGCGGCATGGCAGATGGACGCAGTCTGGTCGCCGCGTTGGCCCTGGGGGCGGACGGGATGAACATGGGCACGCGCTTCATCGCCACGAAAGAAGCCCCCGTGCACGAGAACGTGAAGCGCGCGTTGGTGCAGGCGGATGAACTCCAGACGCGCCTGGTCATGCGGCCGCTCAAGAACACCGAGCGGGTCATGAACAACGCGGCGGTGGAAGAGGTCCTGCGCATCGAGCGCGAGAAGGGTGCGGACGTCGCCATCGAAGACATCCGTCATCTGGTCGCGGGTCAGATGGGGAGGAAGGTCCTCCAAGACGGCGACGTCGACGCGGGTGTGTGGAGCTGCGGCATGGTCGCGGGGCTCATCCACGACGTGCCGACGTGCAGAGAGCTCATCGATCGCATCATGGCGGAGGCGAACGCGATCATCCGCGGAAGGCTGGAGGGGTTTCTGAGGGCGTAGGGCCTACCGCTCCGGCGCTTCCCCCGCGTAGCCGGTGAGCTCGACGTAGCCGCGCCCCGTCACGTCGGCGCCGTCCTCGCCGACGCCTCGCAGCCCGACCGCGCCTTCCCAGTAGCGGAACGCCAGATCCAGCTCCTGATTGGGGATACGCGGCTCGACGAGCAAGCTCCACCCACGCCCGGGAAGCTCGACGCGCCACGCGCCTGGGTAGACCGCACCGTCGATCGGCGACGTCCAGGTAGAAGTCGACTCGACGGTAACGTCGGCGCCCCACGTCAGGTGACTCGCGGCCCCTCGATGGTCCACGAGCGTGCCCGCGCTCCACTCGTCCGCGCTCCCGTCTGCCCGGCGGAGTCGATAGAGCATGAGGTCCCAGCCGTCGTCGAGCTGGAGCGCGAGCCAGTCCCACCCGACTTGGCCCTCGGAGAGCGCCGACGTGCTCCACTCGCGGTCGAGCCAGGCGAGCCCATGCACGTCGAGGGTGTCATCGCCGATGGCGAGCGTTCCCTCCGCGGGCATGCGCGTGTGCGAGTAATAGAACGATGCGTTGCCGGGCTCCGGCCCCTTCTGGCTGAGTCCCGCGACGCCGTGCGCTACCGCGGGCTTCCCGGCGTCGAGCACGAGATCGATCGCGACCTCGTCCTCGGCTGCGCGCAGTCGCACCGGGAGACCGGCCGGCGCGATCCCTTCCATCGTCCAGTCCTCGAGCCAGATGCGCAGCGGCTCCGCGCTGGCTCCGGCGAGGCCCGCGGCACCGCGCGCGAAGCGCTCATGGGCGTAGAAGCGGCCCGTCTCGACGTCGGTGACGGTGAAGTGGGCCATGTAGGCCTGATTGGTCGCCCACGCGGACGTGGAGACGGGTGCGCCTGAGCCGAGCGCGCTGCGAAAGATGGTCAGCTGGAAGCCGAAGTCGCGCCCGGCCGTGGAGGTGAGATTGCCCGTGACGTACCACCATTCGGTGCGGAATCCGAGGTGAGGGCCGTGATCCTCGGGGAAGACGAAATCGCGAGGCGCGAGCGCTCGCTCGTAGCCTGCGGTGTCGGCCCCGGAGAGTGTCTCCAAGAGCGAGAGACGTGCGGAGGGCGAGGGGGCGCGGTCGCCGCACCCGGCCGCGAGCGTGACGCACATGCCCAGGAGCGTGGCGCGCCCGAGCGTCATTGGCCCGAGCGCCACTCGTCCGAGCGTCATTCGCCCCTCAACGCTGTCGCTGGCGACGTGCGTGCAATGCGCCACGCCGGGTAGAGGCCGGCCAGGAGTGCGGCGATGACGGCGAGTGCCACGGCCTGCGCCAGGACCATCGGTCCGAGCTGCAAGTCCAGGGTCCATCCGAACGAGCGCTTGTTGATTACGAAGATCATCACGGCGGAGAGCACGATTCCCATCGGCACGGCCAGCGCTCCAGAGACGAGCCCCATCAGACCAGTCTGGGTGAGCACCAGCCGGCGCAGCTCCGCCGGCTCGAGCCCCCATGCGCGCATGGCGCCGAGCTCGCGAGCGCGCTCGAGCTCGAGTGCCATGAGCGCCGACAGCACGCCGACGAACGCGACCACGAACGCGAGCAGACGGAGTACCGCGGTGACCTGGAAGGTGCGGTCGAAGACGTCGAGCGACGCGCTGCGCAGCACGTCGTTGGTGCGCGCGATCACGGTGAGGCCGGGGGGCACGAGGTCGAGCAGATCGCGCACGACGGACTCCGAGTCCGCGCCGGCCGCGAGGAAGAGCGCGAGCGACGTGACGCCCGTGTCGTCGAAGTATTGGTCGTACAGCGATCGGGATACGATGACCGCGCCCTGGTCGGAGCCGTAGTCGTAGAAGACGCCGAGCACGGGGATGGTGCGTGGACCCGCCGGGGTGGGGAGGTCGACTACGTTGCCGGTGCCGACGCCGCGGCGGAACGAGAACTGCTCGGACACCAGCGCACCCTCGCCGCGACGGAAGGCGCTCATGATTGCATCGGCACCGCCGTCGATGAACTGGAAGGTCTCCTCGGCGCGCGGGTCGAGCGCGAGCGCCACGAGCCGGAACGCACCGGCCTCGTCGGTGAGGTCGGTGCCGCGATAGGTGCTGTGCCCGGCGACCTCGGGGTGCCCGACGAACGCATCCATCAGGTCGGGCGGCAGCGTCCCGGATGCGCGCGAGGCCGTCGGGCCGGGGAGGGACACGTAGACGTCTGCCTGCAGCGTCGAGTCCAGCCAGCGCTCGAGCGTGCCGCGGAAGCTCTGGATCATGACGCCGAGCCCGACGGTCACGGAAACCGCGACGGCCAGGGCAGCGATCGCGGGCGCCGTGCGGCTGAGCGAGCGCACCACACCGCGCGCGGCGACGAGGCCCAGGGATCCCGAAATCTGGCGCAGGACCGGCCGCACTAGGTGCACCAAGCCGACTGCTCCGGCGGGCGTGAGCATGGCGAGGCCGCCCACGATGAGCAGGAGCGCGGCGAAGCTCACGCCGAGGCTGCGTGTGGGGACGACCACGAGCAGCGAGCCGCCTACCAGCCCCAACACGCCCAGCGCCGCCGCGCGCGCAAGAGTCCTCCTCGACTTCGCCTCGCGCTCGGAGCGGAGCAGAGCCAGCCGCGGCTCGGACGAGGCCTCCTCGAGCGCAGCCGGGAGCGCGGCGAGCAGCGTCGCCGCCACGCCCAGGGCGGCAGCCTTTGCCAGCAAGAGCGGATCCACGCGGATCCCCTCGACGGAGACCACGAAGTAGAGGTCGTTGATGGTGCGTGTGACGAGCCTGACCAGGCCACGCCCGAGCACCACGCCGACCGCGAGCCCGATGGCGGATCCACTCACGCCGATCCAGGTGGCCTCGCTCAGGATCATGCGCAGGATTTCTCCTCGCGTGACCCCGAGCGCGCGTAACATGCCGAGCAGCGCCCGCCGCTGCACCACGGAGAAGGTCACCGCGTTGTAGATCAAGAACATTCCGAAGACGAGCGCGAGCAGACTGAGCGCGGTGAGGTTGACGTCGAAGGCATCGATCATCCCCGCCATCACCTCGGCGCGGGTGCCGGCGGGCGCCAGCGTCTCGCCGGGCGAGAGGAGCGCACGCACGCGCGGGAATCGGTCGGCTGAATCCGCGGCGGATACCAGCAGGTCGATGCGCGTGAGTGTGCCCGCGGCCTCCAGCACGTCCTGCGCAGTCGCGATATCCATGAGGAGCACGTCGGCGAGGCCCGCCCGCGCGAGCTCGTCACCGGGCTCGATCGTGCCCACGACGCGGAGCTGGCGCGTGCGGCCGCCGACGAGCAGCGGGAGCGCTCCGCCGGGCACGACTCCCGCGCGGGCGGCTGTCGCCGCCGAGAGGACGACCGCGCCGGGCGTCGTGACGAACGCTCCGACATCCAACTCGGCCGGTCCACCCACCACGAACGGTCGGAACGGGCCCTCCGAGAACGGATCGATGCCGAGGATGCGGAGCGCCAGCCCGGGAAGCCGCGGCGACGACGCGAAGCCTTCGACGACCGGGGCGGCGGCCCGCACGCCCGCTTCGGTGCGAAGGCGAAGGAGGAGCCCCTCGCCCAGTGCCCCCGCGTCACCGACGATCTGATGCGTCGCCCGGCCGGACACCATCTCCGCGGAAACCCGGAACGCGTTCCGTGCGCTTTGGGTCGCGAGGTCGATCGAGAGGACGACCGCGACCCCGAGCGCGACCCCGACCACCGAGAGCACGAGCTGTGCGCGGTGGTGGAGGAGATGGCGCACGCTCGACTTGGTGAGCAGCCTCACCGCGACTCCTCGAGCAAGCGTCCATGATCGAGTCGCACCACGCGGTCCATGCGGGAGGCGAGCACGCGCGAGTGCGTGACGACGATCAGCGTGCCGCGCTCCCCTGCGACCATGTCCGCGAGCAGATGGGCCACCTGGGCAGCCATGTCTTCATCGAGGTTGCCGGTCGGTTCGTCTGCGAGCACCAGTGCGGGCTCGTGAACGAGTGCGCGTGCCAGGGCCACGCGCTGCTGCTCACCGCCCGACAGCCGGTCGGGAAACGCGTCGGCGCGGTCGGCGAGCGACACACGCTCGAGAAGGGCACGCGCGCGCGCGACCTCCTGTGGCCCCGCACGGTCCTTGAGCTCCAGCGGGAGCAGCAGGTTCTCGATGACCGTGAGCGTCGGAAGGAGGTTGAAGAACTGGAACACGAAGCCGATATGCTTGCGGCGAAAGCGGGTGCGCTCGGCTTCCGTGAGGGCGGTCAGGTCCACTTCGCCGATCCGCACCGTACCCGCGTCGGGTACGTCGATGCCAGAGATCACGTTGAGGAGGGTCGACTTTCCCGACCCGGATGGGCCGAGGATGGCGATCCGCTCACCTGCTGCGACGCGCAGGCTGGCACCATCGAGCACGCGGTGTGTGCGCCCGACCTCCTGGTATCCCTTGCGGAGATCCGTCAGCTCGAGGCGGGGCGCGCTGGGTGGGCTCGGGGGGGCATGCGACGGTGGCATGCGAGAATCATAGGCACAGCGCCAAGTGAAGGCTCGCCGAGCGCCGTCGGTGCGATCGCCGTGGCCCCGAGGTCCTTCGGCCATGGGTAGCGCGCTCGGCAGTGGCCGTGAGACCGCCGCCGCCCGTATCATGACTCGGGCGCAGCGCGCTCGAGGCCGAGCTCGCCGAGATGCCGCCCGCAGAGCGGCAGCTCTTCCTCGAGCAGATAGGCCTGAAGGAGACCGGGCTCTCTCGGTTGATCTGCGCGGCCTACCAGCTTCTTGGGCTGGCCACGTTCTTCACGACCGGCGAGAACGAGAGCCGGGCCTGGACCGTGCATGCAGGCAGCACGGCCGCGCAGGCGGCGGGTACGATTCACTCGGACTTCGAGCGCGGCTTCATCCGCGCCGAAACGGTCCACTTCGACGAGTTCCGGCGCATCGGCTCGTGGAAGGCCGCGCGCGACCAGGGGTCACTGCGCTCCGAGGGGCGCGACTACCTGGTGGTCGACGGCGACATCATGCTGTTCCGCTTCAACGTCTGACAAGCGTCAATAGCCCTTGTAGGACAATAAGTTTCTCTGCCCCTGTGTCCCGAATGTGCCCGCAAGAGCGCGCGCTTTATCGACCTTGGGCGAGGTCGCGAAACTCTCCAAACCGCGGATAGGAAATCCGGTTCTACCGTGGAATCTGTGGGTAGAGCGGAGTAGGTAGAGAGGCGCGGCGTGGGGGTGGAGGCGGGGAGCGCACCCTGCGGGGTTCGTGGTACGATGTGGTTGTTCGAAGACCCATCAACACCA
>Ga0194132_10000766_pt1 | contig 65279 bp, 63 predicted proteins | sample TA2KigOf80mmetaG_FD_148612 | JGI IMG/M metagenome (GOLD analysis project Ga0194132, IMG submission 148612) | Freshwater microbial communities from Lake Tanganyika, Tanzania - TA2015054 Kigoma Offshore 80m | ecosystem: Environmental > Aquatic > Freshwater > Lake | place: Tanzania: Lake...
CAGCACATCGACCTGCCGCAACTTCGCGACAATCTCTTCGGCCCTGTGCTTCTTCCTCGCCATCTCGGTCCTCCTCGATGTGAAAAACTTACATCACGGTCGGACCACTACCAGGGGAGGGCGATCAAACCGCCCAGCGCAGTCGCCTGCAGTGACTCGAGGAACGCCTCGCGCGACTGGGTGTCGTAGAACGCCTCGGTCGGGCTGGCAAACCCCGCCCGCACGAAACAGTCAATCGAAGCCGCCACCGCCGCCGACGGACGACCGAACGTGACGATCAGCGGAATGGCCGCAGCGCCACCTTGCAGGAAGCGGCGTCGGAGCATGGCCTTGCCAGGCCGAGGCAGCAATGGCTCGATCCGCGACCACTCTTCGTCGGTCAGATCAGTAGGGTACCCCTTGGTCTTGCGCTCGATCTCGGCCATTCGGCCACGGTTCGCTGGGGTCCACATACCCAGCTTGAATCACGCCGAAGTCCGAATGTGAACCCCTTTTCAAACGGGCTCTAACATGGATCGCTCGCTGGACGACCAGCGTACCGTCCCGCGGCCAGGTGCACGCCCATCATTCCCCGTCGGCCCGAGAAGCATCGTAAATCCACGGGTCGAATGCAAGACGCCAACGTGAATTTTCCTTGATTCCAGGCATGATACGGTGCCGGGGATCAACGCTCGGCTGTGCAAGAAGCGGACCAAGACATGGTTAATCCGTCACGTTCTCAGATAGACAGCCGCTGAGCGACGCCGCCAACGCACGCATCATGATGCCGTAGGCCCCAGCGCCCGGCGGACCGCTGCCCAATGGATCCATTCGCCCCGTCCGTGCGTCGGTGTCCTCCACGACCACAGCGACCGCGCGGTCGGGGAACTGCGGTTCGGCCATGACGCACGGTCGATCCAAAGCGCCGATACGCTCGCGGATCTCGATCAACCTCTGCGCGCTCGGCGGTTGCTCGGGATGCACCGTGATCGACCCAGCCACGTTCAGGCCATAGCGCGCCTCGACATATTGGTAGGCGTCGTGCATGACGAAAAAGGGCCGGTCCACGACGGCCGTAAGAGTCGCGGCGATCTCGGCGTCCAAGTCCTCCAGCGCGACGATCGCCGCATCGGCATTGGCCCGATAGGTCCTGGCACGGTCCGGATCCATCGCGATCACTTCCGCCGCGATGGCCCGCACGATGGCCTGGGCGTTGTGCGGATCGAGCCAGATGTGACCATCGATGGCACTTTCGTGATCGTCGTGGACATCGCTCTCCTCCGCATGGTCGTCCTCGGCGTGCTCGTCAGCGTGCTCCAAGTCGTGTTCGTCGTGCATGTGTTCATCCCACACGCCGCCCCGGCGAACCTGCAACTGCACGACACCCGGCGCATCCAGCAGCACCAGATGCCGCGCGTCGGGCGCGATCTCGTCCAAGACACCGTCCAGGAACACCTCGAACGTAGGCCCGATCCAGACCACTAGGTCGGCCCCGGCGAGCGCCGAGGCATCGCTCGGTCGGAGCGCGAACGCATGAGGCGATGCCAGTGGCGGTACAAGAAGCGCCGGCTGGCTCGCGTCGCCCAGCACCATCGCGGCCAGGGCATGGATGGGCAGGATGCTCGCGACCACGCGTGGCGGTTCGGACGCGGTCGCCAAGGGCGATCCCAGCATCGTCTGAACCACCGCGAGGGGCCCGAGCCATCGCAACACGTTCCGCCTTGCCTTAGGATCCTTCGGGGTCATGGGCACCTTCATTACCGTGAAGAGGTTGTCGTGCTCGGACGCCCATCCCGGCACTACCGCAACGCCGGATGGCATCGGGCGGCGAGAGATATGGAGTCAAGTTTAGCAATGTTATATCATAACATTCATGGAGAGCAAGGATGCCGCGTGCGGTGCCCTCACTCGAACGTACGCCAGGCCCCCCCGCCATGCGCATGCGATGCGGCGGGCGGCCACTGCACGCAGCCCGCGATAGGCCTCCTGTCATGACCAGCACCCATCAGGCCTTTCACCCGGCCTTTGCGGGTTCGCGCCACGATCACGAGCGCTGCGCCCACGCGGCGCTCGACGAAGCGGCGCGGGTGTGCGCCAGCCAAGGTGCCCGGTTGACGGCGGTGCGCCGCCAGGTGCTCGAATTGATCTGGCGCAGCCACGCGCCGATCGGCGCCTACGACCTGCTGGCCGCGCTGAATGGCGCCGGCCGCAAGGCGGCGCCGCCGACCGTCTATCGCGCGCTCGAGTTCCTGCTGCGCCATGGCCTGATCCACCGCATCGAATCGCGCAACGCCTATGTCGGCTGCGCCCTGCCTTCACGGCACCATGTCGGCCAGTTTTTGATTTGCCGCGCGTGCGGCAACGCCGCCGAGATCGACGACAGCGCCATCGCGCGCGCCATCGCCCGCTCGACGGCGAGCCTGGGCTTCGCGCCGGAGCGCATCGCCGTCGAGATCAGCGGACGCTGCGAGCGTTGTGCCGCGGCGGACCGCGCATGACGACGCTGCCCGCCGCCGGCGGCCCGCTGCTGCGCCTGGACGGCATCGATCTGGATCTCGGGCGGCGTGCCGTCCTGCGCGACATCGATCTGAACGTATCCCCCGGCGAGATCGTCACGTTGATCGGTCCCAACGGCGCCGGCAAGACTTCGCTGGTTCGCGTGGCGCTCAGCCTCGTCGTACCTACGCGCGGCACCGTCGTGCGCCGTGCCGGACTTCGCATCGGGTACATGCCCCAGCGCCTCGCCATCGACCCCACCCTGCCCCTGACCGTGCGCCGTTTCATGGCGGTGGGCGGCGCGCATCCTCGCGCCGTCGCGGGGCCGCTGGCCGAGGTCGGCGCCGCAGGTCTCGAGGGCGCGCCGGTGCAGGGGCTGTCGGGCGGTGAGCTGCAGCGGGTGATGCTGGCGCGCGCGCTGAGCCGCGAGCCCGATCTGCTGGTGCTGGACGAACCGGCGCAAGGCGTGGACGTGCAGGGCCAGGTCGAGCTGTTCGACCTGATCGCGCGCGTCCGCCGCGAACGCGGCTGCGCCGTGCTGCTGGTGTCCCACGACCTGCACCTGGTCATGGCGGCGACCGACATGGTCGTCTGTCTGAACCATCATGTTTGCTGCACCGGCCATCCCGAGGCGGTCAGTCGGCATCCAGCCTATCTGGCGCTGCTGGGCCCGACGGCGCGGGGCTTGGCGGTCTATGCTCACAGCCACGATCACCGGCACGACGTGGCCGGCGCGGTGGTCGATGGCTACGACCATGACGATCGTCACGGGTCTCATCGGCATCACGGGCCGGCGTGATGGACGACTTTCTGATCCGAGCCGGCCTGGCTGGCGTCGCGGCGGCCCTGGCCGCCGGCCCACTCGGCTCGGCCGTACTGTGGGGACGCATGGCGTTCTTCGGCGACGCGCTCGCCCACGCCGCGCTGCTCGGCATCGTCGTCGCGTTGATCGCGGATTGGCACCCTTGGCTCGGCGTCGCTGGTGTCGGGCTCGTGGTCGCGACCGTCCTGGCCTGGTCTCTCGCCGACCCGAAGCTCGCTCCAGATTCCCTCCTCGCCGCCTTGTCGCACGGTTCGCTCGCCGTCGGCTTGGTCGTGCTCGCGATCGTGGGCCGAGCCCAGGTCGACCTCTACGGCTACCTATTCGGCGACATCCTGGCGGTTGGTCCGGCGGATCTTGCCTGGGCGTTGGCCGGCATGGCCGTCGCCATCGCCGGCACCGTCGCGCTGTGGCGCCCCCTAATCGCGATCCTGATCCATGCCGATGTCGCTGCCGTGGAGGGCATCGCCGTGCGGCGCGTCCGCCTCGCCTTCCTGGTGCTGCTCGCCCTGACGGTGGCCGTGGCCATGAAGACCGTCGGCATCCTGCTGGTCACGGCGTTGCTGGTGCTGCCCGCGGCGGCGGCCCGCTCCTTCGCGCGTACGCCCGAGGCCATGGCCGTCTTGGCGTCGCTGTTGGGCGTCGCCGCCGTGGTACTCGGCTTGGCGTTCTCGGTCTTGGTCGACGCGCCGTCCGGTCCGGCCATCGTGTGCGTCGCGACCGTCCTGTTCGCCATCGCACGCGTCATCCGCCGCGCGGCCTGAGGAAGCTTCGTAGAGGCCGCGCAGATCGTGATGGAGCGATCGCGCGCCTGGATCCGGCCAGTGCGGGCGGACGTCGGCCGCGCGGGCGCCGCACACCGCGCAGCGGAATCGCCGCGCCGCCAAGGGCAGCAGAGCGGCGCCACGCAGGCGGCCCTGCCATAGCGCGCGCGGCACCGCCGCGCGGCGCCCGCATCCGTCGCACCAGACCTCCAGGTCGAGGCCGGCTTCGACGACCTCGGCGACGGTGATCGGCTTGACCTTGGCGGGACGGCCTTTGGGCATGGCACCTTGTATGATGTTCTTCTTTTGTTCTCATATCGCGTTCACCAGACGCTGCCAAGGTCGTGGTCGCCGGGTAGGATGGGCGCCCGCGCGGAGTGCCCATGACACAGGCCGACTACCCCGATACCTACTACGCGCGCACGCGCAACGACGGTCGGGGCCGCCCGTCGTTGCACGGGGACCTGACAGTCGACGCCTGCGTCATCGGCGGCGGCCTGGCCGGTGCCAACGCGGCCCTCGGCCTGACCGAGCGCGGCCGGTCGGTCGCGCTGATCGAGGCGAAGCGCATCGGCTTCGGCGCCTCGGGCCGCAACGGCGGCTTTCTCAACGCCGGCTTCTCTCTGCCGGGCTCGGCGTTGATCAAGCGCGTCGGGCTCGATCGGGCGCGCGCGCTGCGCGCCCTTGCGGAGGACGCGGTCGCCCTGATCGCGCGCCGGGTCGAGGCCTACCAGATCGTCTGCGGCCTGGAGCAGACCGGTCACATGCTCGTCTCGTGGTTCGACGACCGCGCCGCCATCGAAGGCTATCGGGCGGAGCTCGCCCGGAATTTCGGCGTCGAGACCGAAATCTGGCCGCGCGAGCGGGTGCGCGAATCCTACCGCACCGCCCGCTACTTCGACGGGCTCTACAACCCCAAGGGCTACCAGTTCCATCCGCTCAACTACGTGCTGGGCGTCGTCGGCGCCGCCGAGGCGCGCGGCGTCAGGGTGCACGAGGACTCGCCGGCCATGGCCGTGGAGCCGCATGGGGGCGGCTGGCGCGTCGCCACGGCAAACGGCTCCGTCACCGCGCGCGACGTGGTGGTGGCGTGCGGCGGCTACATCGGCGGGCTGACCCCGCACATCGGGCGCGCCATCCTGCCCATCGCGACGTATGTGATCGTGACCGAGCCGCTGGGTGCGCGCATCGACGAGGCGATCCGCGTGCACTACGCCACGTACGACGACCGGTTCGCGCAGGATTACTACCGCCGCCTGCCCGACACGCGGCTTCTGTGGGGCGGGCGCATCAGCGTGCGCTACGCGCCACCCGCGGCGGTCCAGCGCTTCATGCTGCGCGATCTGCTCAGAGTGTTCCCGCAGCTCGCCGGCGTGCGCGTCGAGGCCGCGTGGGGCGGCCTGATGAGCTACGCGCGGCACCGCATGCCCCAGGTCGGCCGGCTGGAAACGGGGCTGTGGTACGCCCAGGCGTTCGGCGGTCATGGCATGGACACAACCACCATGGCCGGCGAACTGATCGCCGCCGCCATTGCCGAGGGCGACGACACCTACCGCCGCATCGACGACACGTTCGGGCTCGACTGGGCCGGCGGGCCGGCGGGCCTCGCCTACGCCCAGATGACCTACTGGAGGTACCGCTTCCGCGACTGGCTTCGTTCCTGACCGCCGCGTTCGATCAGCGTCGCCAAGGTTCGTGTGCCCCGTTCCGCGTCGAACGGCGCGGGGTCCTGGCGCCAGCGCAGTGCGCGCCCCAGCCGTCGCGCGCCCGCGGCGCCCAGCGGTCCCGCCGCCTTGGCCACCGTCTCCATCTCGGGAAGGCGGCCGTTGCAGTGCAGGACGACGTCGCAGCCCGCCGCCCGGGATGCCGCGGCCCGTTCGGCCAAGGTGCCGGCCAGCGCGTTCATCGAAAGGTCGTCGCTCAGCAACACGCCATCGAAGCCGATCTCGCCACGAATGGCGCGCTTGATGACCGGCGCCGAAACCGTGGCGCACGCGTCGCGGTCGATCGCGTCGTAGACCACGTGCGCTGTCATCGCCCACGGCAGGTCGGCCAGCGCCCGGAACGGCGCGAAGTCGCGCCGTTGCAACGCGCCCAACGTCGCCGCCACGCGCGGTAGGTGATGATGGCTGTCCGCCGTGGCGCGCCCGTGACCGGGAATGTGCTTAATGATCGGCACGACGCCACCGGCCAGCAGACCCTCGGCGCACGCGCGACCCAGCCGCGCGACGGCCACTGGCGTGGTCGCGAACGCGCGATCGCCGATCACATCGTGGGCTCCCGGGACCGGAATATCGAGCACCGGCGCGCAGTCCACATCGAACCCGAGCGGCCGCAGGTCGGCGGCCAGCAGGCGCCCCAGCAGGCGGGCGGCTCGCACGCCGCCCGACGCGACGACGGCAGCCGGCGGCAGACCGCGCCATTGGGGAGGCCGCAGACGCTGCACGCGACCGCCTTCCTGGTCGAGCATGACGGGAGCGTCGGCCCGGCCGACGCTGGCCCGCAGGTCCGCGATCAGCGTGCGCACCTGGTCGGGCGCCTCGATGTTGCGCGCGAATAGGATGAAGCCGACCGGGCGGATGCGCGCGAAGAACCGCCGCTCCGGCGCGGTCAGGCGCGGCCCGGCGCAGCCGAAGACCGCGGCCGTCAGGCGCGCGCGTTCAGCGACGGACGACAAGGCAATCCACGCCGTGCGCCTTGAACTCGGTGCACAGGCCTTCCGCGCCATTGCGATCGGCGAAGGCGCCAACCTGCAGCCGATGGTAAAGCCCCTGCCCCGAGCCGAGGTCCGCCGTCTCGACCTTCAACGCCAGGCCGGCGACCAGCGCCCCGAGCTTACCCTTAAGGCGCTGCCATTCCGGCTCGACCTGGGCTTCGTCCTTGACCGCGCCGATCTGCACGCGCCACGTGCGGCTCGATGTCGTGTCCGCCTCGTCCTCTTTGAGGGCGGCGACCGTCTGATCGACCTTCTCATCGATGGACGATGCCTCGGCGTCCTCGGACGCCACCGCCGTCGCGTCTGTGCCCGCGGCCGGCGCGGCGGCCGCTTCGAGTTCCTCGAGGGCCTCGCCGATGACGTCCACCGTGGCGGCCGGTTCGATCGGCTCCGATTCCGGCTGGGCGGGCAACAGCGCGACGGCCACCGGCTCCTCCGGTGGCGGCAACAGACGCTCGACTACCTCGCCGTCCTGCCGTGTTGGCTCGATCAGGTCGTAGACATGCATGCCCTGGTTGGGGATGGTGATGCCTCCAGGATCGGCCGGGCGTTCCTTGGTCGGCGTGTCCTCGGCCAGGATCAAGGGGACGTCCTCGGGCGATCCCGGCACGTCGTCGCCCGGCACGAGGCTCCATCCCAGCACCGCCAGAACCACCGCCGCCAAGCCGAGAAGGGCCGGCCGGCGGTACCGGGTCCACGCCCTTCGGGGCGATACAGGGCTTGCCGCGCCATCCGGCTCGAGCATTGGATCAGCGCCCCGGTCGGGCGCTACGCCGCCCTCAAACTCGGGTTTGTTCATCGCAGCTGCTCCACGGGCGCCACGCCGAAGATGCCGAGACCGGCCGCGATCACGGCACGGACGCCCGCCACCAGGGCGAGACGGGCCTGCGTCAGGCCCCGGTCCTCGGCGACCAGGAAGCGGAGGCTAGGAATGTCCCCGCCCCGGTTCCAATGACCGTGGAAGGCCGCGGCCAACTCACCCAGGAAGTAGGCCAGACGATGCGGTTCATGGCTTTCGGCCGCGCCCTCCAGGGTCCTTGGCCAGGACGCGAGCATCCGGATCAACGCGATCTCGCCGGCATCGACTAGCCGGTCGAGCGGCGCGGCACCGTGGTCGATCACCAGGTCGGGCATGGTTTCGACAGCGTTGCGCAGGACCGAGCAGCAGCGCGCGTGGGCGTACTGCACGTAGAACACCGGGTTGTCCTTCGATTGCTCACGTACCTTGGTAAGATCGAAGTCCAAGTGCATGTCATTGCGTCGTGTCAGCATGACGAAGCGCACGACATCCTTGCCCACTGCGTCGACCACGTCGCGCAGGGTCACGAACGTCCCGGCGCGTTTGGACATACGCACGGGCTGGCCATTGTCCAGCAGGTTGACCAGCTGGCAGAGCTTGATGTCGAGCGGCACCCGCCCGTCCGACAGGGCCTTGACCGCCGCCTGCATGCGCTTGACGTAGCCGCCGTGATCCGCGCCCCAGACGTCGATCAGCACGTCGAAGCCGCGGTTGAGCTTGTCCAGGTGATAGACGATGTCGCCGGCGAAGTAGGTCCACGACCCGTCGGACTTGCGGATCGGCCGGTCGACATCGTCGCCGAAGCCGGTCGAGCGGAAAAGCGTCTGTTCGCGTGGTTCCCAATCGTCCGGTTTGGAGCCCTTGGGCGGCTCCAGGACGCCCTGATAGATCAACCCCTTGGCATCGAGCGCGACGAGCGCGGCATCGACCCCGCCGCGCGCCACCCCGGCGCGTTCGGACGAGAAAACGTCCTGGTGGATGCCCAGGACCGCCAAGTCGTCGCGGATCAAATCCATCATGGCGGCGATGGCGTAGTCGCCAAGCGGGCCGAGCCAATCGGCCTCAGGCCGGCCAAGCCATGCACCGCCGTCCCGCGCGTGCAGCGAATGCGCGACCGGCACCATGTACTCACCCGGGTAGAGTCCCTCCGGCATAGGCCCCGGCGTCTCCCCCGCAGCCTCCCGGTAGCGCCAGTGTAGCGCACGCGCCAACTGGTCGATCTGAGCGCCAGCATCGTTAATATAGTACTCGCGGGTCACAGCATTACCTACGGCAGCGAGCATGTTTGCCAGGACATCGCCAACCACGGCACCACGCGCATGACCGACATGAAGCGGACCCGTAGGGTTGGCCGAGACGTACTCGACGTTGACCTTGGTACCGGCGCCCACATCGGCCGTGCCGTAGCCCGCGCCGGCGGCTACCGCCTCGTGCAGGCGTTCGTGCCAGAACCTATCGTCGAAGCGCAGGTTAATGAAGCCAGGCCCGGCGACTTCGGCGGCGACGACGCCATCGAGGCTTCGCAGCGCCTGAGCAATGATGCCGGCCAGCTCACGCGGCGGCTTGCGCGCGCCCTTGGCCAGCACGAGCGCCGCGTTGGTCGCCACATCGCCATGGCTGGGATCGCGTGGCATGTCGATGGCCACGGCATCGAGCACGAGATCCGGAGGCAGCGCGCCCGAGGCCATGAGGCCTTCGATCGCCTTGACCGTGGCGGCGCGCAGGCTGCGGACGTAGTTCATGCGGCCTTTCTGCCGGGCGACAACCGAGCGTGTTCGCCGTGCGCGAAATTGTCCGTCATCCCCGCCACGTAGTCGGCGACCGATCGAGCCCGGCCGAAGCGATCATCGGTCTCGAGTCGCGAACGCCACGCGGCGGGCAGGAGCGACGGTTCGGCCAGATACCACGCGAACAGATCCCTGACCACGGCCTTCGCCTCGTCCTGCATGACCAGGATGCTCTGGTGACGGTACATGGTGGTGTAGAGGAACGTCTTGAGCGCCCCGTTGGCCACGGCCATGTCCGGTGAGAAGGCGACCAGGGGTCGACCAAAGGCGCGCACGTCGTCCGCCGTCTCGGGACGCATCTCGACAATGCGGTTCTCGGTGGTCGCGAGCACGTCAGCGACCATGCGGTCGATCATGCGACGCACGGCCTCGTGGATGAGTCGGGCCGGTTCGAGCCCTGGCCAGCGATCGAGCACCTCGGCGAACGCTGGCCCCGCGAGCGGCACCCCCGCCAGATCGCTCATGGCGAACAACCCGGCGCGCAGACCGTCATCAACATCGTGGCAGTGATAGGCAATATCGTCAGACAAAGCCGATACTTGCGCCTCGGCGCTCGCGTACGAGTTCAGTTTAAGATCCAAACCGAAGCGTGCGATGGACGCCGGTGGCGAGGTCATCGGGCCGTTGTGCTTGACCAGGCCCTCCAGGGTCTCCCAGGTCAGATTCAGCCCGTCGAACTCGGCGTAGCGCGCCTCGAGCCGGGTCACGATGCGGAACGCCTGCTCGTTGTGGTCGAAGCCACCGAAGGCCGCCATGGCGGCATCGAGCGAGTCTTCCCCAGCATGGCCGAACGGCGGATGACCCAGGTCGTGGGCGAGCGCCAGTGCTTCGACCAGGTCCTCGTCGAGCCCCAGCGCACGGCCGATCGAACGGGCGATCTGGGCCACCTCCAGACTGTGGGTCAGACGCGTGCGGAAATGGTCGCCGTCGGGCTGCACGAACACTTGGGTCTTGTGCTTCAGCCGCCGGAACGCCGTGGAATGAACAATGCGGTCACGGTCGCGCTGGAACGCCGTGCGGTTCGGGCTGTCCGATTCCACCTGCTGGCGGCCGCGGCTGAGTTCGGGGCGGCACGCGAACGGCGCCCAGCGCCCAGGGCCAAAGGCCGAATCACGGCTCGTCATGGCTCAAGCTACTCTCGGCGCTAGCCATGGTGCAACGCGAAGAGACCCGGAAGACCCCGATTTGACTTTGCGCCGCCCCACCCTACATTGAAAGAGCGTGCCCCGAGCCCCTGGAGGCCCCGCGAACCATGACGAACACCGTTCCTGCCCCGATCACCATCACTGCGAGCGCGGCCAAGCGAATTGTTCACCTGGTGGGGTCCGAGGGGAACCCGGACACCAAGCTGCGCATCGCAGTCGAAGGTGGTGGCTGTTCCGGTTTCCAGTACATCTTCAAGCTGGACCCCGAGCGTGATCCCACCGACATGCTGATCGAACGCGACGGCGCATCCGTTGTGGTGGACGCCATGTCGCTGCCCCTGGTGTTCGGTCTGGAACTCGATTGGGTCGAATCGCTCGAAGGCTCCCGCTTCGCGGTCAAGAACCCCAATGCGACCGCTTCGTGCAGTTGCGGCAGTTCTTTCGCGATCTAGGTCCGTGCGCAGCTTCGATCCAGAGATCGCCTCGCGCTGGGCGACGCGGCGTGACCCTCAGCCGGCAAAGGGATCGTCGGCCCTTCCCGGCTGGGCCGAGCGGTTTGCCTTAGAGCAGGTCGTTTCCGCGGTGGTCTACGGCGCCGGAGCCGCCGACCTCTACACCCTGTCGCTCCCGCTCGACTGACCGTCGCGGTCTTGCGCCGAGTAAGGCCCGATTGAGACCATAAAGATGATAGCCTTTATCGTGCGTGCCGCGGTGGCGGTCGTCGCGCTCATCGTCGTCGCCTTCTTCGCCATTGGTCACGACCGGTTCTGGCGCCTTTTCGGCGATCCGGACATTGGACCCGTGGCGTTCGAGACCCTGCTGCGCTCCGCGACCCCGAACGATGCCCTCGCCTGCCCGCCGGACCTCTGCGTCGCGCCAGCCGATATCGCGACGCTCGTCTATCCGGTCAGCGCCGGGGTCCTGCGCGCCGCCTTCGTGGGCGTCATCGCCGCCGAGCCGCGCGTGACCCAGGTCGCGTCGGACGACGCGACCCTGGCCGATCGCTACGTGCAGCGCAGCGCACGCCTGGGCTTCCCCGACACCATCATCGTCCGGTTCATCGACCGCCCGGGCGGCCAATCCACCATCGCGCTCTACTCGCGCTCGCAGATCGGCCACAGCGACCTGGGCGTCAACCGCGCCCGCCTGGAGCGCTGGCTCGCGACCCTGGACCGGGTGCTGCCGGCCGTCGAATAGCCGCGTTCGCCTTGAGGTGCCATCCGGCCACCGCTACGGTGCGGGGTCATGAAGATTGTCACCTGGAACGTCAACTCGATCCGCGCGCGCCTGGCGCGCGTGGTCGAATGGCTGGCGTCGGAGCGGCCCCACGTGGCGCTGCTGCAGGAACTCAAGTGCGTGGGCGAAGCGTTCCCTCACGACGCCATTGGCGAGCTCGGCTACAACGCGCTGGTGTGCGGCCAGAAGACGTACAACGGCGTCGCGATCCTGAGCCTGAGCCCGATCGACGAGCTAGCACGTGCCTTGCCGGGCGAAGACACCGACGAGGAGGCGCGCTACCTGGAAGCGTTCACGGCGGGCGTGCGCGTCGCGTCCGTCTATGTGCCCCAGGGTCAAGCGGTCGGCACGGAACGCTTCGCCTACAAGCTGCGGTTCCTTGATCGGCTCGCCGCGCAGGCGCGCGCCATGCTGGCCAGCGAGGAGGCCTTCGTCATCGGCGGCGATCTGAACGTGGCGCCCAACGCCGGCGACGTCTTCGATGCCGAGGCGCTCGACGGCGAGGTCTGCTTCCACCCCGACGAGCGCGCCCGGTTTTGCCGCCTGATGAACCTGGGGCTGATCGATGCGCTGGCCGCCCTGCACCCCGAGGCTGGCCACTTCTCCTACTGGGACTATCGCGCCGGCGCCTGGACCAAGGATCAGGGCCTGCGCATCGACCATCTGCTGCTGTCGCCCCAGGCGGCCGACCGGCTTGGCGCATCCGGGGTGGACCGCCGGCCGCGCGGGCTCGAAGGTTGCTCCGATCACGCGCCGGTCTGGTGCGAACTCGACATCGGCTGACCCCGAGCAGGGCCCCAAGAAATCCGCTTGCGCGACGTGGGGGCCGTGCTCATGATCGAAGGGTTCCGGCAGGTGCCGGTTGGTTCACGCCCAAGGCTCTTCCATGGCCCCAGCCCGCGCAAAGGTCTTGCCCGCGCCGTAGGTGTGAAGGTTTCCACGCAGACAAAGGTCTTCCTCGAACATGGCTTATCACGATCAACCCCCAAGTGACAGCGAGGGCACCGTCGTCAATGGCAAGGTCAAGTGGTTCCGCGCCGACAAGGGTTACGGCTTCGTCACTCCCGACGACGGCTCGCCGGACGTGTTCCTGCACGTCTCGGTGTTGAAGCGGCTGAACGTCCAGGACGCGCCCCAGGGCTCGACCATCAGTTGCGAGGTCGTGCAGGGCCAGAAGGGGCGCCAGGTCAGCCGGGTCGTCAACCTCGACACCTCGACCGCCACGCCCATGCCGCCCCGCCTTCCGCGCGAGGGCGGGTTGGAGCGAGATTTCCGCTCGGGCCCCGGGCGCGACGGCCCGCCACGCTGGGGCGATCGTCCCGATCGTGGTGGTGATCGTCCCCGTTTCGGTGACCGCGGTGGCGACCGTGACGGGCCGCGTTGGGGCGACCGGCCGCGCCGCGACCCGCGTTGACGTGACAACCCGATACCCGCCCGGTCCCTAAGGGATCCGGGCGGGTGTCGTATGAATGGTTCACGCGTGCGCTGGCCCGCCTGGCTCCAGCCGCACGCCCTTTCTGAGATTCCGGTACCCGAGACCGACGAGACGGCACGGGTGCGCGCCCGGCGCCTCGACCACGATGGTGCGCGCCGCGATCGGATCGAAGTCCGCGCGGAAGTGGACGGTACTTTTCACCGCCACGATGCGCTGTTCGTCAAGCGCGACGCCCAAGTGCGTGAACACCGCCCGGTCGAGGCATTGGAACCGGTTGCTGCCGACGACCACGCGTACGTCCGACCCGCCACTCTCGATGGCCAGCAGCGCGGTCGGCCCCAGGTCGGTCCGCGTGCCGCTGAACACCGGTCCGTTGCATAGGAATCGGCCATCGCTGAGCCGCTCGACGCGGAAGCGCGCGCGCAACGGCCGATGGCCGTGCAGCCCCGACTTGGCTCCAAGCGCCGCCTCGAACGCCGCGCCGACGCCCACCTCGTGGGCGCGTGCCGCTACCTCGGGATCGTTCAACATGCCCAGCACGGCACGCCGCGCGCCACCCGCCACCAGCGCCTCAAGGAGACCGGTGGTGTCCGCCGTGCCGCCGGCGCCCGGGTTGTCTTGGGCATCCGCCAGCACCACTGGGCGACCCTCGTCGATCGCCATGGCCGCGCGCACCGCTTGGTCCGGGCACAGCATGTCGTTGGCGAACCGTGGTTCGGCCGCGAGCACCGCGCGCATCAGCTCATCGGCGACGCCATCAGCCTCGGCCTGGGTCGCCGCGAACGCAACCAGACCCGGACCGCAGTCGGCGATGTCAGCCGGCGGGAAGGCGAGCGCGAGGTCGGAGCTGAACACCGTACCGCGCACCGCGTCGGCGACGTCGGCGTAGAGCGCGCGGTTGGGTTCGGCGTCGGTCCATTGGGCGGTCAACGGCACGAGGAACGGCAGCTTGCGGAACGCCTTGGCCATGGCCTGGCCAGCCAGGATACGCGCCAGCGCGTGGTAGGCGCGCGCGCCGGTGAAGGCCATGTCAAGGTGGGGATACGTGCGGTAGATGGTCAACGCGTCGGCATGGCGCGCGATGGCGTCGGTCACGTTGGCGTGGAAGTCGAGGCTGGCGACCACCGGGATGCGCGGGCCAACGACATCGCGCACGCGGCGCAGCGCCTCGCCCTCGCCGTCCTCGTGATGGGCCGCGACCATGGCGCCGTGCAGGTCCAGATAGACCGCGTCGACCGGCAGCGCCGCGCGGAGGTCCTCGACGATCGCGCCGACGATGCGCTCGAAAGCGTCCTCGGTCACGTAGGACGACGGCTCGGCCGAGGCCCACAGCAGCGGCACCAGGTCGTGCCCATCCTCGCGCGCCGCCTCGACGAAGCCAGCGACCGGCAGGTTGATGCCGGCGACCGTCTCGAACAGCGCCGGCCCGCGCACCAGGCCGGGCCAGGCATCGTGCTTGACGAAGTCCGCGTAGCTCGCGCCCATGGGCGCGAAGGTGTTGGTCTCGTGCTGGAACCCGCCGACCGCGATGCATGCCATGGTGCCCCCTGGTTCGAGCCGCCACGAGACCAGAGTGCGGCGCAAGGTTCAAGCCGGCACCCGGCCCGGCGATGTGCTATCTACCCGACTGCCACGAGCGAGGAGACCCGAGCGGTGTCGACGATCCTGACCCCGGACGCCCTGCGTGCCCTGGAACGCCCGACCGGCTTCGCGTCCGGGCTGCCACGCCAAGCGTTCACGAGCCAAGCCTTCCTCGACGACGAGATCGCGCGCGTGTTCGCGCCGACTTGGATCTACGCCGGCGCGGAAAGCGCGGTCCCCGAGGTGGGCGATACCTTGCCCGCCACGATCGGCAACGCGCCGGTCGTACTTGTGCGCGGCCGCGATCGTACCGTGCGCGCGTTCCACAATATCTGCCGGCACCGCGCGGCGCTGGTGGTTACGGAACCCGGCACCAAGCGGTCCAGTCTCGTCTGCCCCTACCACGGCTGGACCTACGATCTGGACGGCGGCCTCCTGCGCACACCGCACATCGGTGGCACGGGCAAGCACACCTGTGAAGGCATCGAGCGGGCCGAACTGGGTTTGAAGCCCGTGCGCTGCGAATCGTGGGGCGGCTTGCTGTTCGTCAACCTGTCCGGCGACGCGCCGCCGTTGGCCGACCACCTGCGTCCGCTGACCGAGCGCTGGAGCGCCTACGACGTCGGCCGGTTCCGCTACGCCGGTTCCATCGACTACACGCTCACGTGCAACTGGAAGCTGGCGGTCGAGAACTACCTGGAGAGCTATCACCTGCCCTGGGTGCACCCCAGCTTGAACAGCTACTCGCGGCTCGACGATCACTACATGTTCGAGGCCGGCACGGTCGCCTATGGCCAGGGGACGACCGTCTACGCACCCGACCTCGCGTGCGGCCAGACGCTGCCGCCTCTCGACGGACTCAACGACGCCGCGCGGGCGCGCGCCGAATATCCGGTGATCTTCCCGAGCCTGATGGTCGGGCTACAGTGCGACCACTTCTACGTGATCAACGTCGTGCCGCTGGCGCCGGATCACACGTTAGAGCATTTCGACCTGTTCTTCGTGGACGGCGCCACGACCGACGATCGCCTGGCGCCGGCGCGCAAGGAGACGCGTGATCGCTGGAACGCCGTGTTCGTCGAGGACGTGGCCATCGTCGAAAGCGCCCAGCGCGGTCGTGCCTCGCCCGCCATGGATGGTGGCCGCTTCTCGGCGCACCAGGATGCCCTGGTCCACCTGTTCGAGAAGTCGGTCGCGCGGCTCATGGCCGCGCAATCGCCGTCGCGCGTCGCTCAGATGTCCGCGTAAGTGTGGGTCTCGGCGGTGCCGCCGGGGTGGGTGACCGCTCCGTTGACGGCATCGCCCACGGTCTGCGCGTATTTCCAGAGCGTGCCCGAGGCGTAGTCGGTCGCGCGCGGCTTCCACGCCTTGCGCCGCTTGGCGAACTCGGCCGCGCTGACGTCCACGTCCAACCGCCCCCTGATAGCGTCGATGGTGATGATGTCGCCGTCGCGCAGGAGCCCGATCGGGCCGCCGACCTGCGCTTCGGGTCCGACATGGCCGATGCAGAAGCCGCGCGTCGCGCCCGAGAACCGGCCGTCGGTGATCAGCGCCACCTTCTCGCCCATGCCCTGGCCGTAGATCGCCGCGGTCGTCGCCAGCATCTCGCGCATGCCGGGGCCGCCGCGCGGACCCTCGTAGCGGATCACGAGGATGTCGCCGGCCTTGTAACGCTTCTTCTGCACGGCCGCGAACGCGGCTTCCTCGCTGTCGAAGCAGCGCGCCGGGCCTTGGAAGCGAAGCGTCTTCATGCCGGCGACCTTTACGATGGCGCCTTGGGGCGCCAAGTTGCCCTTTAGCCCGACGACGCCGCCCGTCGGCGACAGCGGGGCCGAGCAGCGCCGGATCACCTCCTGGTCCTTGCGCAGCACGACACCCCTTAGGTTCTCGGCCATGGTCTTGCCCGTCACCGTCATGGCGCTGCCGTCGATATAGCCACCGTCAAGGAGCGCCTTGAGCAGCGCCGGCACGCCGCCCGCCTCGAACATGTCCTTGGCGACAAAGCGGCCGCCCGGCTTCAGGTCGGCGATGTAGGGGGTACGGCGGAACACCTTGGCCACGTCGTGCAGGTCGTACTTGATGCCGCACTCGTGGGCGATCGCCGGCAGGTGCAGAGCCGCGTTGGTCGACCCGCCGGAGGCCGCGACCACGGCCGCCGCGTTGTCGAGCGCCACGCGCGTCACGATGTCGCGTGGCCGGATGTTCTTTCGCAGCAGGTTCATCACCGCCTTGCCCGAGGCCTCGGCGTAGATGTCACGGTACTCGTAAGGCGCTGGCGCACCGGCCGAGTACGGCAGCGCGAGGCCGATCGCCTCGGACACGCACGCCATGGTGTTGGCGGTGAACTGGCCGCCGCACGACCCGGCCGACGGGCACGCGACCTGCTCCATGGCGTGCAGCTCGCGGTCGCTCAGCGTGCCGCCCTGGTGGCGCCCGACCGCCTCGAACATGTCCTGCACCGTGATGTCGCGGCCCTGGTAGCGGCCGGGCAGGATCGAGCCGCCGTACAGAAACACGGAGGGCACGTTCAGCCGCACCATCGCCATCATCAGGCCGGGCAGCGACTTGTCGCAGCCGGCCAGCCCGACCAGCGCGTCGTAGCAATGGCCGCGCATGGTCAGTTCGACCGAATCCGCGATCACCTCGCGGCTGACCAGCGACGACTTCATGCCCTGGTGGCCCATGGCGATGCCGTCGGTCACGGTGATGGTGGTGAACTCGCGCGGCGTGCCGCTGGCGGCCGCGACGCCCTTCTTGACCACCTGGGCCTGACGGCCAAGCGCGATGTTGCACGGCGCTGCCTCGTTCCACGTGGTCGCCACGCCGACGAACGGCTGGGCGATGTCGTCGGCCGAAAGCCCCATGGCGTAGTAGTAGGACCGGTGCGGCGCCTTGGATGGCCCGATGGTGACGTGACGGCTCGGCAGCTTCGCGCGGTCGAACGTCCGTTTCGCCTTGGTCCTGGCCATGGTCGCTTCTCCTGGTTCCCGTTGCGCGGAGCATAGATGCGGCCGGCGGGCGGCCACAAGGCAAGGACCCTAGCGGCGGAACACGCTGTCGGCGGTCGAACGGGCCGACTGCTTGCGCCCGATGGTCTCACGCGCGCGGGCGATTTCGGCCTCGAGCTCGGCGATGTAGTCGCCGAGCGCCTCGATGGACATGGCCTCGAGGTCCTTGGGCTTGGGTTTGGCCGGCCGGGGGTCGAGCTCGTCGGGGTTCATGAGCCGATGATAGCGCGCGCCGACTACGCGACAAGCGCGCCGACGTGGTAAGAGGCCGGGACCAGGAGGCCCACGATGACCGCGCTGCCCACGACCATGACCTCCATCGAGATCGCGGCGCCCGGCGGGCCCGAGGTGCTGCGCCCGGCCGCGCGCCCCGTCCCCACCCCCGAAGTGGGCGAAATTCTCGTTCGGGTCGCGGCGGCGGGCGTGAACCGGCCCGACGTGCTGCAGCGCCAGGGTGGCTACAACCCTCCGCCCGGCACGACCGACATCCCGGGCCTGGAGATCGCCGGCACGGTGGTCGCGCTGGGGCCGGACGTGGATGGAGTTCGCTTGGGTGATGCGGTGTGCGCCCTGGTGGCGGGTGGCGGCTACGCCGACTACTGCGTTGTCCCGGCGCCCCAGGCGCTGCCGGTGCCATCTGGCCTCTCCATGGTCGAGGCGGCCGGCGTGCCCGAGACGTTCTTCACGGTGTGGACCAACGTCTTCGAGCGTGGCCGGCTGCGTCCCGGCGAGTCGGTGCTGATCCACGGCGGGTCCTCGGGCATCGGCACCACGGCGATCCAGCTCGCCGCCGCGTGGGGCGCGCGCGTCTTCGCCACCGCCGGCAGCGACGCCAAATGTCGGGCGTGCGAGGCGCTCGGGGCGGAACGCGGCATCAACTACCGCACCGAGGGCTTCGCCGAGGTGGTCCTGTCGCTGACCGACAAGCGTGGCGTGGACGTCATCCTCGACATGGTCGGCGGCGACTATGTGGCGCGCAACATCCGCTGCGCGGCGCTCGAGGGCCGCATCGTGGTGATCGCTTTCCTGGGCGGCAGCAAGGTCAACCTGGACCTCGGCCCGCTGATGATGAAGCGGCTGACCTTGACCGGCTCGACGCTGCGGCCGCGCACGGTCGAACAGAAGGGCGCAATAGCGGCCGAACTCGCGCGTGAGGTCTGGCCTCTGCTCGCCTCGGGTCGCGTCAAGCCCTTGATCCACAAGACCTTTCCGCTCGCCCAGGCGGCCGAGGCCCATCGGCTGATGGAATCGAGCACCCACGTGGGCAAGATCGTGCTGACGATCGCGTGACGGTGCCTTTCATGCTGGAATCGGCGGCGGGAATGTCCTAGGTGTGAGCCGCGGGCGGTGCACGGGGCACCGCGCCGCCGGGTATCCACGCACGAGGCGGGAATGGCGCATCCTTTGATGCCGATGGCGACGGCCGTATGGCTGGTCGAGAACACCGGTCTGACGTTCGAGCAGATTTCCGAGTTTTGCGGGTTGCATCCGCTCGAGGTCCAGGCGATCGCGGACGGCGAGGTCGCGGTCGGCATCAAGGCGCTCGATCCGGTTCAGAGCGGCCAGATTGAGCCCGGCGAGGTCGAACGCTGTCTCGCCGACCCCAAGGCGCGCCTGACCATGCGCAGGCAGATCGAGGCACCGGGGCTGAAGACCCGGCGTGGCGGCCGCTACACGCCGGTGACCAAGCGCCAGGACAAGCCCGACGCGATCCTGTTCCTGACCAAGCGTCACCCTGACCTGACGGATGCCCAGATCTCGCGCCTGCTGGGCACCACCAAGGCGACCATCAAGGCGGTGCGCGAGGGCACTCACAAGGACGCGGCACGGCTGACCGCGCGCGATCCCGTGGCGCTGGGCCTGTGCAGCGCCGCCGATATGGCGGCCGAACTCGCGCGCCTGAAGCCCAAGGTCGTCCAGGCTTCCAAGCCCGAAGCCGCCGAGACCCCCGCCGCCGGCGAAGCCGCGGGCTAACCCTTCTCCGGGTACCCGATCCCCTTCAGCGCCACCGTGATCTCGTCGAGGATGACGGGATCGTCGATGGTCGCCGGGGTGGTGTAGCTCTGGCCGTCGGCGATCTTGACCATGGTGCCGCGCAGAATCTTGCCCGAGCGGGTCTTGGGCAGGCGCTGCACCACCGTCGCCGTGCAGAACGACGCCACGGGCCCGATGCGTTCGCGCACCAGGCGAACCACCTCGGCCACGATCTCGGCGTGGGGCCGGTTGACCCCGGCCTTGAGCACCAGGAAGCCCACCGGCACCTGGCCCTTGAGCGCATCCGCAGCGCCGATTACCGCGCATTCCGCCACGTCGGGGTGGGACGCCAGCACCTCCTCCATGCCACCGGTCGACAAGCGGTGACCGGCGACGTTGATGATGTCGTCGGTGCGCGCCATGATGAACAGGTAGCCGTCCTCGTCGATGAAGCCGGCGTCCCCCGTCTTGTAGTAGCCGGGGAAGTCGCTCAGGTATGACTTCGAGAATCCGTCGTCGTTGTGCCACAGCGTCGGCAGGCAGCCGGGCGGCAACGGCAGCTTGACCGCGATGGCGCCGATCTGACCCGCGGCCACAGGGCGCGCCTTTTCGTCCAGCACCTCGATGCGGTAGCCTGGCACCGGTTTGGTCGGTGAGCCGTGTTTGATTGGCAGCGCGCCGAGCCCGACGCAGTTGGCGCCCATGGGCCAGCCGGTCTCGGTCTGCCACCAGTGGTCGATCACCGGCCGGCGCAACCGATCCTCGGCCCACTTGACGGTGTCCGGGTCGGCGCGCTCGCCGGCCAGGAACAGGGTGCGGAAGCGGCCCAGGTCGTAACGACCGATGTGCTCGCCCTTGGGGTCCTCGCGCTTGATCGCGCGGAACGCCGTGGGCGCCGTGAACAAGGCGGCGACGCCGTGCTGGGCGATCAGTCGCCAGTAGGCCCCGGCGTCGGGCGTGCCCACCGGCTTGCCCTCGTAGAGGATGCTCGTGCAGCCGTGCAGCAGCGGCGCATAGACGATGTAGGAATGGCCGACCACCCAGCCCACGTCGGACGCGGCCCAGAACACCTCGCCCGGCGCGACGCCGTAGACGTTGGCCATGCTCCAGGCGAGCGCTACGGCGTGGCCGCCGTTGTCGCGCACCACGCCCTTGGGCACCCCGGTCGTGCCCGAGGTGTAGAGGATGTAGAGCGGATCGGTCGCCGCGACGGGAACGCAGTCGGCTGGCGCGGCTCGCGCCACGGCGTCGTCCCAGTCGAGGTCCCGCCCCGGCTCCAGCGCTGCAGCGACCTGCGGGCGCTGCTTGATCAGACAATGGTCCGGCTTGATGGCCGCGAGCCGGATCGCCTCGTCGAGCAGCGGCTTGTAGGGGATCGCCCGGGCGCCTTCCAGGCCGCAGCTCGCACTGACGATCAGCTTGGGCTTCGCGTCGTCGATGCGCTTGACCAGTTCGTTGGGCGCAAACCCGCCGAACACCACGGAATGGACGGCGCCGAGCCGGGCGCACGCCAGCATGGCGACGACGGCCTCGGGGATCATGGGCATGTAGACCAGCACGCGATCGCTCTGCCCCACGCCCAGCGCGCGGAAGGCACCGGCCGCGCGCGCCACCGTATCGGTCAACTCGCGGTAGCTGAACGCGCGTGCCGCGCCGGTGACCGGGCTGTCGTGGATCAGTGCGGCCTGGTCGCCGCGCCCGGCGGCGACATGGCGGTCGAGCGCGTTGAAGCACGTGTTGAGCCGGGCACCGACGAACCAGCGGGCGAACGGCGGGCGCGACGTATCGAGCACCGTGTCCCAGCGCCGATCCCAGGCGATCGCACCCGCGGCGTCGGCCCAGAACCCTTCCGGATCCGCCATCGAGCGGCGGTAGGTCTCGTCGTAGCGGCTGGCCATGCCCCATCCCACGGCTGTTGCGGGCGCACCTTAGCGCGCTGCCCTACCGGAGCAAGGTGCCACGCAACACCCCGATTGTCTTGGCGCGCGCGCTCGGAAATGATCGGCCCCGTGCAACCGGCGAGGCGTCCATGACCAACCCCTACGAAACCGGGCTCGACCGCAACGCGGCGAACCACGTGCCCCTGACGCCGCTGTCGCTGCTGGCACGCGCCGCCGCGGTCTATTCCGATCGGGTCGCGGTGATCCACGGTGCCGTCCGCTTCACCTACCGCGAGCTCTACGCGCGCTGCCGGCGGCTCGCCTCAGCGCTCGCGGCCCGTGGCGTCGGGATCGGCGATACCGTCGCGGTCATGGCGCCCAACGTGCCTGCCTTGCTCGAGGCGCACTATGGCGTCGCCATGACCGGCGCCGTGCTGAACGCGCTCAACGTCCGCCAGGATGCCGCCAACCTCGCCTTCATCCTCGACCACGCCGACACCAAGGTGCTGATCACCGACCGGGTGTTCTCGGCCACCATCAAGGCGGCGCTGGCCCAGGCCAAGGCGCGGCCCCTGATCGTCGACATCGACGATCCCCTGGGGCCCGAGGGCGAGCGCCTGGGCGCCCTGGACTACGAGGCCTTTCTGGCCAACGGCGATCCCGACCACCCGTGGCTGCACCCGGACGACGAGTGGCGCGCCTACAGCCTGAATTACACGTCGGGCACCACCGGCAACCCCAAGGGCGTTGTCTACCACCACCGTGGCGCGTACCTGGAGGCGCTGGGCAACGTGCTGTCGTGGGGCGTCGGCCGTCACCCGGTGTTCCTGTGGACGCTGCCGATGTTCCACTGCAACGGCTGGACGATGCCGTGGGCCATAAGCGCCGTCGCCGGCACCCACGTGTGCCTGCGCAAGGTCGAGCCAGCGGCGGTGTTCGAGGCGATCGTCGAGCACCGCGTCACCCATTTGGCCGGCGCGCCCATCGTGCTGGGCGTGCTGGCCAATGCCCCGGTCTCGGTGAAGCGCCGCTTCGACTGGACTGTCGAGGTGGCGACCGGCGGCGCGGCGCCACCGGCCGCGATTATCGCCGCCATGGAGGCGATGGGGTTCCGCATCACCCATCTCTACGGGCTGACCGAGACCTACGGCCCCGCGGTGGTATGCGCCTGGCAGGACGCGTGGGACTCGCTCGGCTTGGCGGACCGTGCCGGACGCATCGCGCGCCAGGGCGTCGCCTACCCCACGCAGACCGAGGTCGCGGTGATGGACCCGTCGACCATGACGCGGGTGGCCGCCGACGGCGCGACCATGGGCGAGGTCATGATTCGTGGCAACACGATCATGAAGGGCTATCTGAAGAACCCCAAGGCCACGGCCGACGCCTTCGCCGGCGGCTGGTTCCATTCGGGCGACTTGGCGGTCCTCCACCCCGACGGCTATCTCGAGGTCAAGGACCGGCTGAAGGACATCATCATCACCGGCGGCGAGAACGTCTCGACCATCGAGGTCGAGAGCACGCTCTACCACCACCCGGCCATCGCCGAGGCGGCGGTCGTGGCGCGTCCCGATGACAAGTGGGGCGAAACGCCGTGCGCCTTCGTGACCCTGAAGGATGGCGCCAGGGCGTCCGAGGCCGACATCATCGCGTTCTGCCGCGGCCGGCTGGCCCACTTCAAGGCGCCGAAGACCGTGGTGTTCGGGCCGCTGCCCAAGACCTCGACCGGCAAGATCCAGAAGTTCGTCCTGCGCGAACAGGCGAAGGCCTTGGGCTGATCCCGCGCTAGCCGATCAGATCGGCCACGTAGCGCGGCAGGGCAAACGCCGCCGCGTGGACCTCGGGCGTGTAGTAGCGGGTGTCCAGCGCTGCCGCCCTGAACCGCTCGGCGAGCGTCGTGGGCGCGATCCGCCGCAACGTTGGATCGTCGCTGGCCCAGCCGAACGCCATGGGTCCGCCCGTATAGGTCGGAATCGTCGCCATGTAGCACGAGCCGTCGCGGAAGAGGCGCCGGAACGAGGCCACGGACGCGACCAGTTCGTCGCCTTGCAGGAACGGCACGCCATTCTGCGTCACCAGGACGCCGCCGGGTGTAAGCACGCGGTGACAGCCCCGGTAGAAGGCCTCGGTGAACAGCACGGCGCCCGGCCCGACGGGATCGGTCGAATCGACGATCACCACGTCGAAGCGTTCGGGTGTCTCCGCCACGAAGCGCGCGCCATCGGCGATGACGATTTGAGCGCGCGGGTCGTCGAAAGCGTCGCGGCAGATCGACGCCAGGTGGCGCTTGCTGAACGCGATGACGCTCGGGTCGATCTCAACCATGACGACGCGCTCGACGGCGCGGTGCTTGAGCGCCTCCTCGAGCATGCCGCCGTCGCCACCGCCGATGATCAGGACGCGGCGCGCGGCGCCGTGGGCCAGGATCGGCACGTGGGTCAGCATCTCGTGGTAGATGAACTCGTCCTTCTCGGTCGTCTGGATGGCGCCGTCGAGCACCAACATGCGGCCGAAGATCTCGTTCTCGAACAGCACCAGGTGCTGGTTCTCGAAGCGCTCCTCGTGCAACACGCGGGCCGCGTGAAACGACGTGCGGAAGTTCGGGTGCAGGGTCTCGTCGATCCAGCGATCCGTCACGCCACGATCCCCCGCAGGTGGGTGGTCACGACGGCACGGCACGGGCCGAACGCCGATTCGAGCACCGGCACCGCCCGCGCCGGCTCGGCCTCGCCGCACATGAAGATGTCGAGTGCGGCGTACCCGCGCTCGGGCCAGCTGTGGATGCTGATGTGCGATTCCGCCAGCACCGCCACGCCCGAGATGCCACCGTTGGGCGTGAAGTGGTGCAGATGGATGTGCAGCAGCGTCGCGCCCGCCGCCGCGACGCACGCCTCGAGAGTCGAGCGCACATGATCTAGGTCGTCGACGCGCTTCGCATCCCAGATGTCCACGATCACGTGCGAGCCGGCGTAGGTCTTGCCGTCGCGCTCGACGAAGAAGTCCTTGCACGCCTCGGGCTCGGCCGAAGCGTGCGTGGACGAAGGGCTCTCCTCTTGGGCGGTGCTTGAACGCGGGTCCAAGTCCATCCCCAATTGGAAGAGGGCGTTCTGCCTCAACATAGGCGTCCTCCCCAACCAGCAGATGACCGGAAAATCCGGAGCGCGTGCGTCTGCCGTATTGGAACCCGGATTTCAAGTGATTGTTCCTCGCGACTGCATGTCGGTCGTGGCTGACCTTCGATGCACCCTCGACGACGGCGCGTCTTCGACCTAAGGTCGCGTCAAGGCGCGTGGCTTGCCAGAAGGAGGAGTGGACGTGAGCGACGTGAAGATGTGGGGCGCGGAACCCTACTACGGGCTGGGCTACGACTTCGACCCGCAGTGGCTGTTCGCCGACGAGCAGAAGAAGATCCAGAAGAAGTTGATCGAGCTCTGCCATTCGACGTTGCGCCCGAACGCGATCCAGTCCGACAAGTCGCTCGAGTATCCGCGCAAGAACATGGAGGCGCTGGCCTCGGCCGGGCTGCTCGCGCTGCACGTGCCGAAGAGCCTGGGCGGGCTCGGCCAGAACCACCTGTGCTGCGCCATGGTGCTGGAAGCGATCGGCCGCTACGGCTGTCCCTCGACCGCGCTCGTCTACAGCATGCACCTCTTGGCGGTCACCGCGCTCCTGTTCCGCGCCAAGGGCAACAAGGAGATCGAGAAGGTCCTGCGCCGCCTGAACAAGGACGTGTTCATCGGCACCGCGTCGTACTCCGACCCCGAGACCGGCTCCCATTTCTGGTACCCGGTGGCGTCCAAGGCCGAGAAGACGGCGAACGGCTGGCGCGTCAACAAGCGGTCGTCATGGACCACGTCGGGCGGCTTCGCCGACTTCTACGTGGTGCAGACCACGAGCCCGGACTTCAAGGGCAACTATGCCGATCTTTCGGTGTTCCTGATCTACGCCGACGAGGTGAAGGCGCAGGTCTCGACCTGGGATGCCATGGGCATGCGCGGCAACCAGTCGGGCCCGATCACCATCGACAGCGTCGAGATTCCGGCCGACCGGATGATCGGCCCGCCGGGCGACGGCGCCAAATCGAACGACGAGGCCGTGGACCCCATCACCCTGGTCAACTTCGGCGCCAGCTACAACGGCATGGCTCTCGGCATGATCGACATCGCCCGCAAGCAGGCGCTCGGCAAGACCCACGCCGACGTCGGCATGCGCGTCGCCGACTACCCGACGATCCAGGACTACGTCGGCGAAGCCATCATGGATACCCAGGCCTCGCGGTTCTACACCTATGGTTGCGCCCAGGCGCTGGACCAGGTGACCAACAACTGCGACTGGTCGATCCACGAGAAGGACCCGGATGCCATGCCCCGGGCCGGCCTGCTAACCTGGACATGGATGACCAAGTTCATCGCGTGCAAGAACGTCTACAACGTGGGCGACAAGATGCTGCACGCGTGCGGCGGCACGGGCTACAAGCGGGCGCTGGAGATCGAGCGCCTCTTCCGCGACAGCCGCGCCGGTTGGATGATGGGCCCGACCAACGAGGTGCTGCGCCAGTTCGTCGGCAAGTGGGCGCTGCTGGGCCTCGAATCCCTCGACTACTGGAACCAGAGCGTCAACGACCGGGTGCTCAACAACGAGCTGAAGAAGCTCGACGCCGCCGGCAAGCAGAAGCTGATCGACAAGCTGTCCGCCGAGATCAAGTCGGCGGGTAAGGCCGCGCGATGAACCGCTGCAAGGCGGCCGCGCCGCGGCCGACGACAAGGGGCTCCCGGCGGAAGCCCCTCGCGTCCTATCGCACGCTCGTCAATTACAAGACGGCGAAGTTCCAGCCCTACTACCTGCAGGGCGAGACCCAGAGCGACATATCCTGGGTCAACCTGAGCTACGACGAGAAGACCGGCGACGGCTTCTTCCTGGTCAAGTTCAGGCCGGGAGGGTGTTCCATCCCTCACGAGCATCTGAAGTGGGAAGAATTCGTTGTGCTGGAAGGCTCAATAGAGGACTGCGACGGCACCGTCTACAAGGCGGGCGACTGCGTGTCGCTCAAGGCGGGGTCGCGCCACGTCTCGTCCTCGAAGTCCGGTGCGACGACCGCCGTGTTCATCCGGGGCGGATTCCGTAACCTGACCGCCCGCGAGAAGGTGGACTCATGAGCACCAACCGGGTGCTCACGATTCCGGCCGACACGGAGATGTCGACCCGGATCGCCCTGCCGTGGTGACGAAACCCTCCGGCGCGGCGTCGCCTGCAGCGCGCGCGCTGGCCGCGTTCGCGTCGGAGCGCGTCCTCGTCGTCGGCGACATCATGCTCGATCGCTTCGTCCACGGTGACGTGCGGCGTATCTCGCCCGAGGCTCCGGTGCCAGTGTTGCGTATCGCGCAGCAGGCCGACGCGCCGGGCGGCGCCGGCAACGTGGCGCGCAACGTGGCCTCGCTCGGCGCCACGGCCGCCCTGGTGGCAGTTGTCGGCGACGACGCCGAGGGAGCGGCGTTGATCGACCGCGCGGGCTCCACGCGCGGCATCGAGCCGCATCTGGTCGTGGCACCGGGGCGGCCGACCAGCCTCAAGACGCGCTACATGGCCGGCGGTCAGCAGATGCTGCGGGCCGACCGCGAGACAACGGCGCCCATCGATGCGGACTTGGCCGCCGCCGTGCTGGACCGGGTGGATGGGCTGCTTGGCGCGTGCGATGTGGTGGTTCTGTCGGATTATGCCAAGGGAGTGCTCGGCACCGATCTTACGCGTCGCATTCTCGCCGCGGCGGCACGGTCCGGCCGGCCCGTCGTGGTGGACCCCAAGGCGAAGGATGTGAGCCGCTACAGAGGTGCCGCGGTGCTGACGCCCAACCGCTCCGAGCTGGCAGAGGCGGTGGGCCGCGCGTTGGAGAGCGATGCCGCCATCGTCGACGCGGCACGCGCGGTTCTGGGCCAGATCGGCGGCCGTGGCGTGCTGGTGACGCGCGGCGCCGAAGGCATGACGCTGGTCACGGCCGAGGACGCGACCCACCTGCCCGCGCGTGCCCGCGAGGTGTTCGACGTGGCGGGCGCGGGCGACACGGCGATCGCCACGTTCGCCGCGGCAATGGGCGGCGGGGCGGAACTGCTCACCGCCGCCCAGCTCGCCAACGTGGCCGCCGGAATCGTCGTGGGCAAGGTCGGAACCGCGTTGGTCCATCCAGACGAGCTGCGCCATGCCCTTGACGCCGCCGACGCCGCGAAGGTCATCGGGCTGGAGGCGGCGCGCGACCGTGTCGCCCTGTGGCGCCGTCGCGATGAAAGGATCGTGTTCACCAACGGCTGCTTCGACCTGCTGCACCCGGGGCACGTGAGCCTGCTCGACCAGGCGCGCGCCGCGGGCGACAGGCTCATTGTCGGGCTCAACGCGGATGCGAGCGTCGCCCGGCTGAAAGGCGCCGGGCGCCCCGTGCAGGGTGAGCAGGCGCGCGCGCGCGTCCTCGCCTCGCTCGCCGCCGTCGATCTGGTCGTGATCTTCGCCGAGGACACGCCGCTCGCGCTGATCGACGCGCTGCGACCCGACGTGCTGGTCAAGGGCGCCGATTACCAGCACGATCAGGTGGTCGGTGCCGACCTGGTCGAGAGCTGGGGCGGCCGGGTCGTACTCGCGGACATCATGCCCGGCCACAGCACCACGGCGACCATCGCGCGTCTGGTGCGTTAGCCCGCCCCTCGGCCGCCACCTCAGACCAGCAGGGCCATGCCGCCGCCGTAGGCTGGGTCCCCCGCTCCGGTCAGCCGATCACCGTCGATCTTGATGGGATGGACGCCGGCGATGGCGAAGCTGAGCGGGTTGCGGTCGATCGCATAGCCCTCGACCGCGAGCTGATCCGAAACGAAGCGCGGGATGCGCGCCGTCACCTCGATGGCGTCGCTCAGCGCCGAGAAGCGGGGCGCGATCACCGCCTCGGTGATCGACATGCCGAAATCGATGACGTTGAGGATGACCTGCAGGACCCCCATGGCGATGTGGGTCCCGCCCGGCGCCCCGATCACCAGCATCGGCTTGTCGTCCTTGAACACGATGGTCGGGCAGATGGAGGAGAAGCGCGCCTTGCCCGGCGCGATCGATCCGGCCCGGCCCGGGCGCGGGTCGAACACGCCCATGCAGCCGTTGTACATGAACCCGAGGCCATCGGTGATCACGCCCGACATCATGCCGAGCGAGTGCGTCATCGAGACGATGTTGCCGCCCTTGTCGATCACCGAGATGTGCGTGGTGCCGGGAGACTCGGACGAGGGCAGGCGCGTGACCCGAACGCGGCGGCCGGCGCGGATCTCGTCGGTGCGCGCCCTGGCGTAGGCTTTGTCCGTCAGGCGTGCCACGGGAACGTCGACGAAGGCCGGGTCGCCCACATGGGCATCCTTGTCGGCGGTGGCTGACTTCATGGCCTCGGCGACCAGCTTGATCATCGCGGGCGTGTTGTGGCCCAGCGCGGTGACGTCGAAATTCTCGAGGATGTTGAGCATTTCGATGAGCTGGATGCCGCCGCCGGGTGGCCGGTTCGTCGTCAGCCGATGCCCGCGATACGTGCCGACGAGAGGTTCCGTCTCGACGGTCCGGTACGCCGCCAGGTCCTGGGCATCGAGCAGCGCGTCGTGCGCCGCCATGTCGGCGGCGATCGTGCGCGACAGGGCCCCGGTGTAGAACGTCTCGGCGCCCTCCTCCGCGATCTGCGTGAGGGTCCGGGCATAATCCGTGTTGCGGATGATCGTGCCGATCCGCTTCGGGTTGCCCTCGGCATCGAGGTAGAGAGCACGCGAACCGGCGCTGTGGCGCAGGCGGTCGAGGATCGGCACGCGCGGGTCGGGGTCGACAGACATCCAGTAGTGGTAGACATCGGGCGACACGGCGAAGCCATCGGCCGCCTGGGCGATCGCGGGCGCGACGACGTCGCACCACGGCAGGACGCCGAAGCGTCGGTGGACCTCGTGGTAGGCCTTGAGCGAGCCGGGCGTCGTGATCGATCGGTAGCCGACGTCGTTGACGCGTCCCTTGAGCACGAAGCCGAAGCCGTCGCGCGTCTCGCCCTCGATCAGATGCTGCCACATCTCGGGCCGGGCACGCCGCGGCACGCGGCCGTGGAAGTCGACGATCGCGTGAGCGCCGCGGCCGGGCATGTAGACTTGGCAGCTGCCGAAGCCGGCGATGCCGCACATCAAGGGGTCGACCACGCCCTGGACGAAGGCGCAGGCGATCGCCGCGTCGACGGCGTTGCCGCCCTTCATCAGGGCCAGCGCGCCGGCCTCCACCGCCTCGGGCTGCGGCGCGCAGATCATTCCGTGGGCAACCATGGCGCACCTTCCTTCCGTGGACGGGGAGACGCGACCCTAGCGCACGCTCTCCCGCGCGCGGCCCATCAACCCGCGCGGCCGCAGCACCAGGATCAGGATGACCAGGGCCAGCGTCAACGCCTCGCGGTAGGCTACCAGGTCGTCGGGCAGGAAGGCGCGCAAGCCGATCTCGATGAAGCCAAGCAGAAAGCCGCCGGCTACCGCCCCCTCCAGACGGCCCAGGCCGCCGACGATGACCGCGATGAAGGCCTTGAGCACCGGCAGGAAACCCATGAGCGGATCGACCGAGCCACGCTGCGCCACCCAGAACGTCGCCGCAGCGCCGGCCAGCACGCCGGAGACGCCGAACGCCGCCGCGATCACGGCGTTCGCCCGAATGCCCATCAGCCGTGCCACGTCGAAGTCACTGGCGGCCGCGCGCATGGCGATGCCCATGCGCGTACGCCGGAAGAACACGGTCAGCCCGGCCAGCAGCGCCAGGGTGACGATGATCGACAACGCCTGGATCGTGCCGACATGCAGCGTGCCCAGGGTCCACGATCCGGTCAGCACATCGGGCACCGCGACCGGCCGCCCCTTGGGCGAGATCAGGTTCTGGAACAGCACCTGCATGATGCCGCTCACCGCGAAGCTCGTCAGCAGCAGTGCCGCCGGGCTGGCGCTGCGTACGGGGCGGAAGGCGATCTTCTCCATGGCGACCGCGATTGCCAAGCCCGTGACGACCGCCGCCACGATGCCCAGCCCGAACGGCAGGCCCACCAGAATCACGAACCACAGGCCGTAGCCCGCGCCCGACATGATCTCGCCATGGGCGAAGTTGATCAGGCCCATCATGCTGAACACGATGGCGAGCCCGAGTGCCAGCAGCGCGTAGGTACCGCCCAGGCTAAGCGCGTTGAGCACCTGCTGCAGCAACAGCTCGATCGTCACGAGTCGTGGTCCCCCGCGGTCCGGCCAGGCCCACGCGGTCGCCAGGACGTCGTCATGCCGCCGATTCCCGTTCGAGGCCCAGATAGGCCTGGGCCAGGCCAGCGGAGCGCCTGAGCTCGGCCGCCGGTCCAGACATGACGATCGCGCCGTTGGCCAGCACGTAGGCGTGGTCGGCGATGTCGAGCGCGCGGTCGACGTTCTGTTCGACCAGCAACAGCGTCAGGCCGCGCCGCTTCAGGTCGACAATCCGTTCGAAGATCGTGTCCACCACCTTTGGCGCCAGGCCTAGCGAGGGCTCGTCCAGCAACAGCAGGCGGGCGGCCGAGAGCAGCGCGCGGGCGAGCGCGAGCTGCTGCTGTTCGCCGCCCGACAGGCTGCCGGCCTTCTGGCCTCGCCGCTCGTAGAGCACGGGGAACAACGCGAACACCTGGTCGCGGTCGGCGGCGATGGTCGCGCGGTCGCGCCGGCCGACCGTGGCGACCACCAGGTTCTCGTCCACCGTCAGGTCGGCGAACACCCGGCGGCCTTCGGGCACCATGGTCATGCCGCGCCGCACGATGCGTTCGGGCGGCCAGCCCAGGATGTCCTCGCCGTCGAACGCGACGCGCCCCGACGCACCACGCGCCCAGCCCATCAGCGCGCGGAGCGTCGACGACTTGCCCGCCCCGTTGGGCCCGAGCAGCGCGACCAGGCCGCCGCGTTCGACCGAGATGTCGATGCCACGGACGGCCTGGACTGACCCGTAGGCGACGCCCAGGTCCTGGACGACCAGGGCGCTCACGCTACGTGCGTCCGTGTCACGGCGCCGGGACGTCGGCCGCGGCCGGCTGCATGTTGCCCAGGTGCTCCTTGGCGCCGCCGGTGACACGCACCAGGGCGACATCGCGCAGCGCCACGTTGTTGGGCGTGTTGAGCGCGACCGTGCTGCCCGTCACGCCCTTGAAGTCGGTCATGGCGGCCAGTGCGTCGCGGATAGCCGCACCCTCGGTCGAACCGGCGGCCTCGATCGCCTTGGCGAGCGTCATGACGGCCTCGTGCGCCACGGCCGCGAACGGCGCCACGTCGGTCTCGATGGCGCCGCCGTAGCGCGCCACATAGGCCTTGTAGAACGCCTCGAGGTCGCTGCCCGGGGCGGGGAAGCCGCCGGTGGTGAACACGACGCCCTCGGCGATCTCGCCCAGCGCCAGCGTGGTGCCGGAATCGATGCCGTCGCTGCCGATCACCGGCGTGGTGATGCCGGCCGCGCGGAGCTGCTTGATGAACGCCGGGAAGTCGGGCTCGTAGGCCGAGGTCATGATGACGTCGGGCTGCGGGTCGAGCGCCTTGATGTTGGTGACCTCGGCGCTGAAATCCTGCTGGCCGAACGCGTACGTGCCCTGGCCGACCAGCGCCCCGCCCATCTTCTGGAACGCGTCGGCGAAGTAGAGCGGCAACTTCTCGGTGTAGGGCGTGTCCGGCGAGATCAGGATGTAGGCGTTGGCGTAGCCCCGTTCGCGCGCGTACTTGGCCGAGACCGCCGCCTGCAGGTTGTCCGCCGTGTAAGTCTGGAACGTGTAGTCGCCGACCGCGGCGAAGAGCACCGGGGTCGACGCGCAGGGCGCGATGACCGGGATCTGCGCCGCCTGCGCCGGCTGGGCGAAGGCGATGGCCGGGTCCGCGTCGCACGGCGAGATCAGCGCCACCGCCCCGGCGGCGACCAATTCATTGCCGGCGACGGCGGCGGCCGCCGCCTCGGAGCGCACGTCCTTCACCTGGAAGTCGATCATGTACTTGCCGGCGATGCCGCCGGCCGCGTTGATCTCGTCCACCGCCATCTGCGCGCCGTTGAGCACGAGCCCGTCGTAATACGCCAGGTAGCCGGTCAGGCCGCCGCCGAAGCCGATGACGATGGTCTCCTGCGCCTGGGCCAGCGGGGCCTGGCTCAGGGCCGCCGCCGCTGCCAGCGTGCCTAGGACGTGTCTGCGCTTCATGGATACCTCCTCTGTCGTTGGTTCAACCCTCGGAATTCGGTTCGGTCGGCCGATGCGCGCGGCCCAGATAGGCCTCGATCACCGCCGGGTCCTTCTGCACCACGGCGGGCGGACCCTCCGCGATGACCTGTCCGCGATCGAGCACGACGACCCGATCGCACAAGCGCATGATCAGCCTGAGGTCGTGGTCGATGACCAGGAGACCGATCCCCGTCTCGTCGCGCAAGCGCCGCAGATCGTCAAGCAGCGCGTCTGACTCCGTCTCGTTCATGCCGGCCGCCGGCTCGTCCAGCAACAGGAATCGGGGCGCCAGCGCAACCGCCCGCGCGATCTCGAGCCGGCGCTGCGGACCGTACGCCAGCGTCCCCGCCGGCCGGTGGGCCAAGGCGTCCAGGCCGAACTGCGCGAGCAGGGGCCCAGCGTCGAGGCCCGAGCGTCGCGCCGCCACCTCCACGTTCTCGTGCACGCTCAGGTTGCGGAACAGTCGGATGTTCTGGAACGTGCGGCCCAGGCCCCGGCGCGCCATGCGCCACGCCGGCCAGTCGGTGGCGTCCACGCCATCCAGGGTCACGCGACCGGCATCGGGCCGCAGCACACCCGAGATCAGGCCGAGCAGGGTCGATTTGCCCGCGCCGTTCGGCCCAATCAATCCGACGATCTCGCCGGTCGCGAGGCGCAGGTCCACGCCGTCCACGGCGCGCAGACCGCCAAAGCTGCGGCCGATGCCTTCGGCGACCAGCGCGCCGGCGGCCTCGACGCGCGGCAGAGGGCCCGGCGCGACATGCGGTGAAGCGGCGGGCGCGACGAGTTCCTCGATCTCGGCGAAGCCGAGGAGGCCTTGGGGTCGTCGATACATGACCAGCAGGATCGCCAAACCGAGCCCCACCACGGTCAGGCCGAACACCGGCGGTACCGCCAGGCTGCCGATCGCGAAGCCTTCCTCCAGCCGGCGCAGGGCTTCGATCAGCACGGTGACGAGCACCGCCCCCGCCACGGCGCCCGAGACGCTGGCCATGCCGCCGACGATCAGCATGGCGAGCAGCGCGAACGTCAGATGGAAGTAGAAGGCCTTCGGCGTGATGACGCCGAGGAAATGGGCGTAGAGCGCCCCGGCGACGGCCGCGACCATGGCGCTCAGCAGCCACGACGACCAGCGGCGCGGCACGGCGCGCACACCGACCGCACCGGCCGCCGGCTCGTCCTCGCGCGTCGCGCGCAGCTCCAGCCCAATACTGCTGCCGCGAAAGACACGCGCGAGCACGATCGCCACGGCGGCCGCGGCAAACGCTGTCCACACGCCGACGGTGATCGGGATGCCGTAGAACGCTTGGCTGCCGCGCGTGATCTCGCGCGCGCCGATCAGCACGTTGTAGACGATAACCAGCAAGCCAAGCGTCGCGATCGACGCGGCAGCACCGTCCAGCCGAGCGATGACCATGCCCGTCAGCCCGGCTACCAACCCGACTCCCAGGACAACGAAGGCGAGCGACAGCGGCAGCGGCAGTTCGACCACCGCGAGGAACGCGGGCAACCCCGGCAGGTTTCCGGCCTTGAAGTTCGGCGCCACGGTCAGGATGGCGGACAGGTAGCCGCCCAGCGCCATGAAGCACGTGTGCCCGAAGCTGACGATACCGGCGTTGCCCACGTAGATGCCGATGCCAACCACGGCGGTCAGTGCCACGAAGAAGTTGACCACCGTCTGCGTCCACGCCGGATCGCCGGCGGCCGCCGTCGCGATCGCGACCAACGCCAGCGGCGCCACCAGGAACGCGGCGCCCCGGAGATCCCGCGCGGCGCGCGCGGCGTGCGTCGAAGCCGCCATCACGCGGTGTCGCCGAAGCGGGCCAGCGCGAAGTCATCGAGCGCCGGCGCCTGGCCCGCCGCGACCAACCGCGCCACCTCCTCGCCCACCGCCGGACCCAACTTGAAGCCGTGCCCGCTGGATCCGCAGATCATGTGCGCTCCGTCCACCCCCGGCAGTCGATCGATGATCGGCAGGTCGTCGGGGCTCATGTCGTAGAGCCCCGCGTAGCCGCGCCGTACGCCGAGGCTCTCGAACGCCGGCACGCGCCGCACGATGTGGGTCAGGATCTCGGTGGACCCCGCTTGATCCACCAACTCGTCATAGGCGTCCGGATCATCGGCCTGGTCTGGACGCTCCACATCGCCATGGCGCACCCCCGTGCCGCCGCCGGCCCACGAACCGACCAAAATCGTCCCCTCGCCTTCGGGCCGCGCGTAGTTGCACAGGATGTCGTCGCACCAGGCGAAGGGCAGAATCGCGCGGGCGCGCGCCGGGGCGTCAAGCACCGCCATGCCGTGCCGCTCGACCGTGATCGGCAGTTCGACGCCGAGCCGAGCGGCGATGGGCCGCGTCCACACCCCGGTCGCGAGCACAACCGCGTCGGCACCGATGCGCTCCCCACCGGTCGTCTCGATCCCCGCCACACGGCCCCGTTCCACCACCAACCGCATCATGGCCGTGTCCAGCCGGATACGCGCACCCGCCCTCCGGGCACCTTCCGCCAGGGCGTTCGCTGCGCCGTACGGATCCGCGTAGCCGCACGTGGGCTCCCAGACGCCGAGCGCGGCATCGTCGGTGACGATGCCGGGCGCCATGCGCGCCACCTCGGCCGGCGCGATCGCCTCGATGGCCGCGCCCTCGCCCTTGATGCGCTCGACCGCCGCGCGCCATGCCGGTGCCGCCTCGGCGCCCACCAGCCACATCATCCCGACCGGACGGAACACGACCGGCGCGCCGATCGTGGCCGGCAGATCGCGCAGGATGGCCGTGCCGCGCGCCGCCAGCCGCGACAGCGCGGGCGCCATGTAGAACGCATGGCAGATCGCCGAGGACCGCCACGTGGGGCCATACGCAGGATGACGCTTTTCCAACAGCGTCGTCGCCACGCCGCGCGCTGCCAGATGATACGCCGTGCTGACCCCGGCGATACCCGCCCCGACGACGACGACCTCGGTTCCTCGCGCGTTCGCCATGGCCCCTTCACGGCTGCGGAGAGATGTTGCACGGACGTTATCAAGGCGCCAATCCACCGTCAAATTGGTTGCAACGTCGACGACGCCGTATCAATCTGTAATCGATATTACAGGCTGCGCGGGTTCGCCGTGACCCAGGGCATCACCGTCCGGGACCTGTTGACCAGCGGGAAGGTCAGCCTGACGCGCGCCGAACGGCGTGTCGCCGGCGCCCTGCTCGCCAACTACCCGACGGCCGGTCTGGCCACCGTCGCCCAGCTCGCCGACGAGGCGAAGGTCAGCGACCCCACGGTGGTGCGCCTGGTGTCGAAGCTGGGGTTCGAGGGCTATGGCGCGTTTCAGCGCACACTGCTGCGCGAGGTCGAAAGCCGCATGCGTTCGCCGCTGGCCATGCTGCCCGCCCGCCGGCGCCAGCTGCATCGCCGCGATCTCTACGGCCGGTTCATGCGCAACGCGGGCGACAGCATCGAGGCGGCCATGGGCCTGGTGCTGCCGGCGGACTTCGAGACCGCCGTCGAACTGCTGACCGATCCGCGTCGCCGCGTGCATTGCGTGGGCGGCCGGTTCAGCCGCTTCCTCGCCGCCATGCTGCGCGCGCACCTGTGCCAGATGCGCCGCCACACGGCCGTGATCGACGGCACGCACTCCGACATGATCGACGGGCTGGTCGAGATCGACCGCCATGACGTCGTTGTCGTGTTCGACTACCGCCGCTACCAGGAGGACGTGGTCGCCTTCGCCGGCGAGGCGCACGAGGCCGGCGCCGCCATCGTCCTGATGACCGATCCCTGGAAATCGCCGATCGCGGCTTTCGCCGACGTGACCCTGATCGCCCCGGTCGAGGTGCTGTCGCCCTACGACACCATGGTGCCGGCCATGGCGCAGGTCGAGGCGCTGGTGGCAGCGTGCGTCGCGCGGCTCGCCGATCGCGCGCGCGGCCGTCTGCGCCGGCTCGAGGCGCTGCGCCGCCGCCACCGCGTCACCGTGGACGCCCGTCACGATGCCCCGACGCGCCGGCGGGCGGCGGCGCCGACACCATGACCGACGCCCGCGCCGATCTTCTGACCCGCGACGCGCGTGTCATGGCCGCGATCCAGAAGCTGCGCTTCTCGCCCGTGGCGGTGACCGGCGGCAAGGGTTGCTCGTTGATCGAGGCCGGCGGCCGGGAGCTCCTGGACCTGTCGGCGAGCTGGGGTTCGGCCAGCCTGGGCCACGGCCATCCGGCCTGGGTCGACGCGATCGCCCGCGCCGCGGCGAACCCCGCCGGGGCGAGCACCTTGTCGGCAACCACCGCGCCGGCGGTGGCGCTGGTGGAACGCCTGCTTGCCCTGGTTCCCGGCGTGGGCGACCGGCGCGTCTGGCTCGGCCATTCGGGCTCGGACGCCAACGAGGCCGCGGCACGCGCCATCGCGGCCGCCACCGGCCGGCACCGCTTCATCGCCTTCACCGGCGCCTACCACGGCGGTAGCGCGGGATCGATGGCGATCTCGGGCCACGCCGTGCAGGCGCACGCCGCGCGCGCACCCGGCCTGGTGCTGATCCCCTACCCCGACGTCTACCGCGAGGAGCCCGCCGCCGACCCCGGCGCGGCGGTGCTGGCCGAGCTCGATCGCCGCTTCGCCACCGACGTCGACCCGCGCGAAGTCGCCGCCCTGTTCATCGAACCGGTCCAGAGCGACGGCGGACTGCTGGTGCCGCCGCCGGGTTTCCTGCGCGCGCTGGCCGATCGCTGCCGGGCGCACGGCATCCTGATCGTGTGCGACGAGGTCAAGGTCGGGCTGGGGCGCAGCGGCCTGCTGCACGCCTTCGCCCACGACGGCCTGTCGCCCGACGTGGTCACGTTCGGCAAGGGCCTGGGCGGCGGCCTGCCGCTGTCCGCCGTGGTCGGGCCGGCGGCGATCCTGGACCACGCGACGGCCTTCGCCATGCAGACCTTGCACGGCAATCCGGTCACAGCGGCGGCGGGGCTCGCGGTGCTCGACACCATCGAGGCCGAGGGCCTGGTCGCCAACGCTGCCGCGATGGGTGCGCGTCTGCAGGCGGGCCTGCGCGACTTGGCGCAGCGTCATGCCTTGATCGGCGACGTGCGCGGGCGTGGCCTGGTGATCGGCGTCGAGCTGGTCACGGACCGCGCGTCCAGGACGGCCGCGCGCGATGCCGCCGCCAAGGTTGTGGTGCGCGCGCTCGAACACGGCGCGGTGGTCTACTACGTTGGCAAGCGCTCCAACGTGCTGGAGCTGACACCGCCCCTGGTGATCGACGCGGATGCCGTCGACCGCGCGGTGGCGATCCTGGGGCGCGCCATAAGCGACGTGGAACGCGGCCTGGTTCCCGATTCGGCGATCGCCGGGTTCACGGGCTGGTAGGGAGGCGGACGATCATGGCGCGTGCGCGGACACCGAAACGCCCTCGCGGCGGGCCTTCGGGCGACGAGCTGGTTCTGCTGGCATGGAACGATCTTGTCGCCATGACGCGCGGACGCGCCGTCCCTGTCTCGGAGTACGCCTCGCGCCGCGCCGTCGGGATCAACTGGGCGATGGCGGGCCACGCCCTGACCCCGTTCGAGGACATCGCCGACAACCCCTGGTGTTCGATGGACGAGGTCCACATGACCCCCGCCGAGGAGACCCATGTCCGCTTCGAGGTCGGCAACGGCCAGCCGGCGTTCAACATGGCGCTGTGCGACGCCATCACCACCGACGGCGGCACGTGGGATTCCTGCCCGCGCGGATTCCTCAAGGGGGCCATCGCCGACCTGCGCAGGCGCCACGGGCTCGAGCTCCTGGCCTCACCCGAGCTCGAGTTCCAATTGGTCGGTGGCACGCTGCCCGAGGCGACGCCCTTCTCGCTCGAAGCGTTCCGGCTCATGCCCGACCTGGGCCAGCGGGTCGTCGAGGCGCTGCGCGCCACGGGTTGCCAGCCCGAGACCTACGAACCGGAGTACGGCGTCGGCCAGTACGAGTTCAGTTGTGCGCCGGCCTTCGGCGTCGCGGCGGCCGACCGCATCGTGCTCGCCAAGGAGGTGGTGCGCGAGGTAGCGCGCCGCGCCGGCCTGCGGGCGAGCTTCACGCCCAAGCCCTACCCGAACCGCCCGGGCAACGGCGCCCACATCCACCTCAGCCTGTGGTCCGGCGGCAAGCCCGCCACCCACGACCCGTCGCGTCCCGGTGGCATGACCGAGAAGGCGGCGCGCTTCGCCGCCGGCATCGTGCGGCACATGCCGGCCCTGTGCGCCTTCGCCGCGCCCAGCGTGCCGTCGTACTACCGGCTCGGCCCACACCACTGGAGCGCCGGCTACGCGTGCATGGGCGTGACCAACCGCGAGGCCGCGCTGCGCGTCTGCCTGCCGTCCAAGGGCACGGCGGCGTCGGTGCACCGACGCTTCAACCTGGAGTACCGCCCGGCCGACGGCACCTCCAGCCCGTACCTGGCGCTGGGCGCGCTGGTGCGGGCGGGCTTGGCCGGTCTCGACGAGAAACTGCCGCTGCCGCCGCTCGTCCAGGAGGACCCGCACGACATGGGTGAGGCCCGCCGCCGCGAGCTCGGCATCCGGCCCCTGCCCACCTCGCTCGGCGAGGCGTTGGATGCACTGCGCGCCGACCCGGTGGTCTGCGGCTGGTTCGCGCCCAACCTGCTCGACACGTTCATCGCGGTGAAGCGCAAGGAGATCGCGCTCTGCGAGGGCCTGAGCCCCAACGACATCTGCGAGAAGTACCGCAATGCCTATTGATATCGATCGTCCGCTTGTCGACCACCACTGCCACGGGCTGGTGCCCAAGACCCTGGAACGGGCCGCGTTCGAGAGGCTGATCTCCGAGAGCTTCGTCGCCGCGCCCAAGGGCACCTCGCATTTCGACGCGCCGGTCGGCTTGGTGATCCGTGCGAAATGCGCGGCCTTGCTCGACCTCGACCCCTTCCCCGACCCCGATGCCTACCTGGCGCGGCGCGCCACGCTGGGCGCCGCCGAGGTCAATCGCCGGTTCGTCCAGGCAGGCGGCTATGGGCAGCTCCTCGTTGACACCGGGTTCCGGGGTGGCGACATCCTGACACCGGAGGGCATGGCCGACGCGACCGGAATCCCGTGCTGCGAGGTCGTGCGCATTGAGGCCGTGGCCGAGCGCGTCGGCCGTTCAGGGGTCTCGGCCGCCGGCTTCGCGCGCGCCTTCGCCGACGCCCTTGCCGAGGCGGCGCGCGACGCGGTCGGCCTGAAGTCGATTGTCGCCTACCGTGGCGGCTTCGCCTTCGACCCGGCCGCGCCGACCACGGCCGAGGTCGAGGCCGCCGCCGGGCCGTGGCTCAAGCGCATGGCCTCGGGCCAGGGCCGCATGGACGACATGACCCTGATGCGCCACGGCCTTTGGGTCGCGGCCGAGCTCACCCGCGCGCGCGCCATGCCGATCCAGTTTCACGTCGGCTACGGCGACCGCGACGCCAAGATCCATCTCAACAACCCGTCGCTGCTGATGGATTTCCTGCAGCACCTTGACGACATGGGCGTCAACGCCACGCTGCTGCACTGCTACCCCTATCAGCGCGAGGCCGGCTACCTGGCCGAGGTCTTCCCCAACGTCTACTTCGACGTCGGCGTGATCCTGAACTACACGGGCGCCATGTCGGCGACGATCCTGGGCGAGGCGCTGGAGCTCGCACCGTTCACCAAGCAACTCTACAGCTCGGACGCGTTCGGCGTGGCCGAGTTCTACTACCTGGGCGCCGTGCTGTTCCGCCGCGCGCTGCAGCAGCATCTGGACCGCTGGATCGCGGACGGCTTCTGTTCGGTGCGCGAAGCCGACCGCATCGTCGCGATGATCGCGCACGACAACGCCCGGCGCATCTACCCGCTCGACCACTGACCATGCTTGGCCCGGACGAGCCCGCGCCATACGAGGTGGTCAACGCCGGGGGCCGGGCGCCGGTGCTGCTGGTCTGCGATCACGCGAGCCCGCGCATTCCCACGGTGCTCGGCGATCTGGGGCTGGCGGGCGACGATCGGATACGCCACATCGCCTGGGACATCGGCGCCGACGCCTCGCACCTGTTTCGCGCGGGCATTTCCACCGCCATTTACGGGCCCGGCAAGGTGAACGATATCAACCCCCTCGACGAGAGCATGGCGGTCGCCGACGCGGTCGGCGCCGCGCGCACCTACGCCCTCGCCATCCTCGAAATCTGTGGCCGCGACGGCGGAGTCCGCGCATGAGCACGTTCGACTACATCGTCGTCGGAGCCGGATCGGCCGGCTGCGCGCTGGCGGCGCGTCTGGCTGAGCAGCGCGACGCGCGTGTCCTGCTCATCGAGGCGGGTGGCGGCGGTCGGCACCTGTTCGTGCGCATGCCGGCGGCCAACGGCTTCGTCTTCGGCAAGCCGCAGTTCGACTGGAGCTTCTACACCGAGCCGCAGCCCGAACTGAACGGCCGGCGCGTCTACTGGCCGCGCGGCCGTGGCCTCGGCGGATCCTCGACGATCAACGGCATGATCTACATCCGCGGCAACGCGCGCGATTACGACGGCTGGCGCCAGCTCGGCCTGGAGGGCTGGGCCTACGCCGACGTGCTGCCCTACTTCCGCCGCTCCGAGGGCAACCCGCGCGGCGACGACGGCTACCACAGCGCCGACGGGCCCCTGAAGACCAGCCGCGCCGGCAACGTCCAGCCGATCGACGAGATCTTCGTCGCGGCCGCCCAGCAGGCGGGCTACCCGCTCAACCCGGACTTCAACGGCGCAAGCCAGTTCGGCTGCGGCATCTACGACATGACCGTGCGCCACGGCCGCCGCTCGACCACGGCGCTCTCCTACCTGAGCCAACAACCCAACCTGACAGTCATGACCGGAGCGCTCGCGCTCGGCTTGGCTGTCGAGAACGGCCGGGCCGTCGGCGTGCGGCTGGCGCGCGATGGCGCGACCGAAACCGTGCGCGCCTCGCGCGAGGTGATCGTCGCCATGGGCGCTATCGGCTCGCCCCAGTTGCTCCTGCTGTCGGGCATCGGTCCGGCCGACGACCTGCGCCGGCTCGGCATCCCCGTCGTCGCCGACGTACCGGGCGTCGGGGCGAACCTGCACGATCACCCGAACGTGCCGGTGCAGTACGTGTGCACCAAGCCCGAACTGAGCTTCACGCGCTACATGCGCGCCGATAAGGCGATCGGCATCGGCCTGCGCTACCTGCTGACGCGCGACGGGCCGGCGGCGGCACCGTTATGGAGCGCCGGCGCGTTCAAGGCGCTGTCGCCCGGCGCCGACGTGCCGGCGCTCCAGGTCTTCTTCACGCCCATGGTGATTGTCGAGGACCCCAAAGGCTCGACCAGCGTCAAGGCGCGCTCCACCTTCGGCGCTGGCATCTTCACGCGTGGCAAGTACGCGATTCCCGGATTCCAGTTCGACGTCAACCAGATGCACCCGCGCAGCCGCGGCACGCTCAGCCTGCGCTCGACCGATCCGCGCGACCACCCCCTGATGGACCCGCGCTATCTGACCGAGGAGATCGACCGGCGCGAGATGGTCGAGGCCGTGAAGGCAGGGCGCGAGATCGTGAGCCAGAAGGCGTTCGATCCGATCCGGGGCGAGGAGTTGCGGCCCGGGCCCGCCGTGCGCAGCGACGCCGATATCCTGGAGGCGGTACGCAACAGCCTGATCTCGGGATATCACCCCGTGGGCACATGCAAGATGGGCGTGGCGAGCGATCCCATGGCGGTGGTCGACGCCAGCCTGCGCGTGCGCGGCGTCGAGGGCCTGCGTGTGGTCGATGCCTCGATCATGCCGATCCTGGTCACCGGCAACACCAACGGCCCCACCGTGATGATCGCCGAGAAGGCGGCCGACATGATCCTGGGCCGGCCACCCCTGCCCCGCGCCGAGGTGTGAGCGCGACCGTCCGTCGCTTGCGCGGCCCGCGCCGGGTCGCGATCGCACGCGAAATCCTCGAATCGTTGCCGGCGTGGTTCGGCACCCGACGCGCGCGCGAGGCCCACATCCAGCAGGCCGGACGCGCGCCCATGTACGTGTGCGAGGACGGCGCGGGCATCGTCGGGTTCCTGGTGCTCGAGCGCCTCATGACGGCGGCGTGGGAGATCGCGGTCATGGCCGTGCGGCCCGATCGCCACCGGCGGGGCGCTGGCCGCGCCCTGGTCGCGGCGGCGGCGGCCCACGCGGCGGCGCGCGGTGCCACCCTCCTGACCGTCAAGACGCTCGCGCCCTCCTCGCCGGATCGCGCCTACGCCCGCACGCGCGCCTTCTACCGCGCCATGGGGTTCGTGCCGCTGGAGGTGTTCCCGACGCTGTGGGGCCGCGACAACCCTTGCCTGCTGATGGCCCTGCCCCTGGTGCCGCCGCACCGGCGCCGGACAACGAGCGCGCTTAGCCGCCCTTGAGCGGTGGCATGATCGCCAGCTCGTCGCCCTCGGCCAGGCGCCGGTTCGGGCGTTCGGCGGTCGCCAGAACCGTGCCGTTCAGCGCCACCAGATAGCGGTCGGCCATGGGCAGGCCGAGCTGGCTCATGACATCGACGGCCGTGGCACCGTCGGCCACGTCGAGCGGCGCGCTGAGGCCCTTGGCCCCGGCCGGCAGGTATTTCTGCAGGATGCCGGCGGTCTTGAACGTGATCCTCACGGCACCGCCTTGGTGAGGTCGAGGTAGGCGTTCATCACCTGGTGCGGATCCCGTTGCAGGGCCTTCTTCCACGGCCCGAGCGGAAGCCCCGTCTGAACCAGGCCTCGGATGACGCCCACATGCTGGGTCAGGCCGAGCGCGAGCGCGCCGACGACACGGTCATCCTTGAAGCACAGGCGCAGGTAGCAGAAGTGGTCCGGGTCGCTCGCCTCGGCGATCTCGCCGCCGGGCAGGCCTTGCCAGTGGCCGAACGAGCTGGAAATCAGGCCCAGCGTGTTGAGCACGTTCATGGACAGGCTGCCGCGGTAGTGGCTGGGCACGCCGGCCATGTTCAGGGCGGCGACACGCCCGTGTTCGCTCGCGGTCGGCTGGATCGCGTGCACCTCGGGCTTGCCGGTGATCAGCTCGGGCCCCTGGGCCACGTCGCCGGCGGCGAAGATGTCGGGCACGCTGGTGCGCAGGCCGTGATCCACCAGGATGCCGAACTCGGTCTCCACTCCGCTGCCCTTCAGGAACTCGACGTTGGGCGCCACGCCCGTGGCGCACACCACGAGGTCGGCCTCCAGGGCGGCGCGGCGCCCGATGGCCAGCCGGAACCCGGTCTTGGTCTTCTCGATCGCCTCGACGCGCGTCGAGGTCAGGACCTTGACGCCACGCCCCTCGCACCAACGCTTGATCATGTCCCCGCCCTGGCGGTCCATCATGCGCGCAACCATGCGGTCGGCCATCTCGACCACGGTCAGGTCGACTTTGCGCGCGGCCAGCGCCTCCAGGATGATGCAGCCGATGAAGCCGGCGCCCATCAGAACCACGCGGCTCCTGGGCTTGGCCTTGCGCGCGATCGCCGCGGCGTCCGCCAGCGTCCAGCACGACTCGATCCCCGGCAGGTCGATCCCCTTGATCGGCGGCCGCACGGGGCGCGAGCCGGTCGCGACCAGCAGCTTGTCGTACTTGACCTTGGCTCCGTCATCGAGCGTGAGCACGCGCGACTTGGCCGCGACGCGGGTGACGCGCCGGCCCTTGACCACCTTGATGCCATGCGCGCGGTAGTGGCCCGTGCCATGGCGCAGGTGCGTGCCGGCCGGCTCGATGTCGCCGGCCAGCAGGTAGGGGATCGCCATCCGGGAATACGGCGCGGCCGGCTCGTCGCCGATCAGCGTCACCGCGCCCGACGGATCGGCGCGACGCAGTGTCTCGGCCGCGATCACGCCAGCTGGGCCGGCGCCGACGACCACATAGTCCATGCTCGTTCTCCGTGCCTTGAAACGAACGCAGGGGCGGATCGCCGACCCACCCCTGCCCTCAACCGATCCGAACGCTACAACCCGAGCCGCGCGATGGTCTGGTTGGTCGGCTTGCCATCGGTCGTCCAGCCGCGCGCCTTGTAGTACTCGGGCAGCATCTTGCCGAGCTCGCTGACCTTGCCCTTCGCCGTCCCGCTGGGCGCCGGCGTCTCCAGCAGGCGCTTGGGCAGGGTGTCGTCCTTGGCAGTCAACCCGGCCTTCAGGTTGAACATGCGCTCCAGGTTCCACACCCGCTCGCCGGTCTCGTAGAGGCGCTTCTCATCCCACGAACCCTCGCACGCGGCGTCGACCTGGGCGGCGAAGTCGGGGACACCCCAGGCCGCGGTGACGAACAGGCAGAGGCCCGTGGAATCGATCGCCGCTACCTTGTCCTGGGACTTTTTGACCGGCACCGCCTTGCCGCTGCCGGTCTGGTCCTCCATGTCCTCGGCGAAGACGTCGTGCTTCAGGTGGCACGCGCCGCGGTTCGACGTGGCGTAGCCCAGCCCCATGCCCTGGAGCGCGCGGCTGTCGTAGCCGGCGAACTCCTGGCCCTTGACGCCCATGAACAGCTCAGGGTGCCCGTACTTCTCGCACATACGCTTCGAGCCGAGCCCGAGAATCTTGCCGAAGCCTTCGCCCTTGCCGGTCTTCTCGGCCATCACGGTCAGGGCCTCGGCGTTGCCGAACTTCAGCTCGATGCCGTCGGTGTCCTTCTTGGTGATCGCGCCGATGTCGTAGAGTTCCATCGCCGCGGCCAGCGTCACGCCGAACGAGATCGGATCCATGCCGTGCTCGTTCATCATGTAGCCGGCGAAGGTCAGCGCGTCGATGTCGTCGACGCCGACCACCGGGCCGAAGGCGTACGCGGTCTCGTACTCTAGCCCGCCCGAGGCGAGCCAGTACTCCTTGCGGTTGACGATCGAGAAGTGCTGCTTGTCGATGTGGGCGATGCGCCCGCAGGCGATCGTGCAGCCGAAGCACGCCTTGTTGGCTACCAGGTTGGTGTGGCCATGGGCGTTCGGCGTCTTCATCGCCTGCGCGTTGATGTGCTCGACGCCCTCGAACTGGACCTCGCGGAAGTTGCGCGTGGGCAGGCCGCCGAACTGCTGCATCACGTCAATCATGGCGTTGGTGCCGTACTCGGTCAGCTCCTTGCGCCCGGTCGATTCCGCCAGCTTCTGCTTGGCGTCGCCCACCACCTTCATGAAGCGCTTGGGGTCCTTGACCGTCACGCCCTTGGAACCGTGGCAGGCGACCGCCTTCAGGTTCTTCGAGCCCATGACGGCGCCGACGCCCGAACGGCCCGCCGCGCGGTGCAGGTCGTTGACCACGCACGCGTACAGCACGCCCTTCTCACCCGCCTTGCCGATCGAGGCGATCTTCAGAAGCGGGTTCTGGTGCTTCGCCTTGATCAGCTCCTCGGTCTGCCAGACCGTCTTGCCCCACAGCCCGTCGGCCGGCAGGATCTCGACCTTGTCGTCGATGATGTGCAGGTAGACGGGCTTCTTGGCCCGGCCCTTGACGATCAGCAGATCGTAGCCGGCGAACTTAAGTTCCGCGCCGAACTTGCCGCCCGAGTTCGAGCAGGCGATGGCGCCGGTCAGCGGTCCCTTGGTCACCACCGCGTAGCGGCCGCTGGTCGAGGCCATGGTGCCGGTCAGCGGCCCCGTCGCGAAGATCAGCACGTTCTCCGGGCTCATCGCGTCGGCGCGCGGGTTCATCATCTCGTAGAGGTACTTGGTCGCCAGGCCGCGCTCGCCCAGGTACTGCTGGGCCCATTCCATGTTCAGCGGCTCGGCCTTGGCCTCGCCCTTCGTCAGGTCGACCACCAGCACCTGGCCCTGCCAGCCGCCGGCGGCCTTGCTCTTCGCCTTGGTCTTGCCCTTTGCCATCGTTCTCGCTCCTCGGCGCCCGTGCGGCGCCCTTGTTGCGTCGGCGCGCTCAGGCGCGCGGCTGGTTGTCCGTCTTGGCGGCCCACGCCTTCATGCGCTCGTAGCCCGTCCAATCGCTGTCGACGAACGTGATCGCGCCAGTGGGGCATGCCGCCGCGCACTGCGGGTCGCCGCCGCACAGGTCGCACTTGGCGACCTTGCCGGAATCGCGGTTGTAGTTGATCGTCCCGAAGGGGCACGCGATGGTGCACACCTTGCAGCCGACGCAGACGTCCTCCTTCACCTCGACCGCGCCCGTGGTCGGGTTGCGCGCCAGCGCCTCGACCGGGCAGGCGTGCAGGCACCACGCCTCGGCGCACTGCGTGCAGGTGTAGGGAATCGCGCGGCGGCCGTGCTCGAACTCGAACACCTTGATGCGCGACTTGGCCGGGTTGAACGACCCTTCGTGCTCGAACGAGCAGGCCATCTCGCACTGCAGGCAGCTCGTGCACTTCTCCGGTTCGATAAGCAGCGACTTCTGCATGGTCCCTCCCGTTGTCGTGAAGCGGCGGCGCCGACACCCCCCCGTACGCTTCCACCGGGCAAGTCTATCCCATCGGGCCGGACTGTAGACAGTGGTACTTTCGCCTGGGATCGTCGCCCACCGCCACCAGACACCTCCGTTCATCGCCATTGATGCTAAGCTCAGCGATGGCGCACCGATCGTTCCAGACAGCGCCGTGGGGGCCGTGGGGCTCTGCCTGTCCTTGATGTTCGTGGCTGGGTCGGCGACCGCGCCCATGGGCGATGCGTGGGCCGTCGCCAAGGACGGCGTCAACCTGCGCGAAGGCCCCGGGAAGGATCACCCCGTGCTGGCCACCCTGGCGCTCGGCCAGACGGCCAGCGAAGTGGGACGCGAGGGTGACTGGGTCCAGATCCACCTCGACGGCGCGGACGCCCCGTCGGGCCGGGTGCACCGTTCCCTGCTGACGCCGGCGCCCACCGCCGCCGCCGGCCAAACCGCGCCTTCGACCGGGCTGGGCCCGATCAAGGCCCTGGAATCGACGGTCGACCAGCTCAACACCTTAGGGCGCAACCAGGGCTACGCCTACTTCGCGTCCGTGCGCGATCTGGGCAGCGGCGGGCGCCGCCGTGGTCGCTACCCTGGAGTGGCTCGCCCTGCCCGAGGACTTCCGCGCCAGCAATTTCGCCGCGCTCGAAAGCATCTGGCGTGGCGCGGCCGGCGCGCTCACGCCGGCGTGGCTGCGCATCCTCGGGCCCGATGGCGGCGTCGTGATGGAATCGGACTCACAGGTCGCCGGCGCAGCCACCGAGCCGGAACCCGAAGCCTAGCCCGCATCGGACTCGGACGCCGAGAGCGTCGAGTAGCCGCGCGTCACGCGCCGGTGGCCCGTCTCAGGTCTTGGCGCGCCGCCGCGATTGCTTCGGCGACAGCCGCGTCATCGCCGAGCCGATCAGCCAGGATCAGGATGAGCCGTGCGCGGAACCGCTCGGCATCCTCCGGGCTGAGCCCCGACTGCGCCGCCATCAGGGCCTGATAGATGTCGTCGGGCCTGGCCAGCCCCCGCCGTGTCGTCATGCCGCCGCCCTCCCGTGCAACCGCGCCAGCGCCGCCGTGACCGCGCCGTGGGTCGGGTCGCGGAAGCGCGCCGCGACGTGCCCGTCGGGACGCACCAGATAGGCCACCGTCGAGTCGAGCCCGTAGCGCCGGGCGACCAGCCCCGTCGCGTCCTCGACATCGTCCCCTTCGCGGACGACGCGCACCGATAGGTGCCCGTCGCACGATTGCGCGCGCGATCCGCACAGGATCGTCGTTCCGTCGTGCATGAGGTCGTGCAGCCAACCCTGCCGCCCGTCGATCGTCACGGGGGAGTCCGGGGCCGGCGCGCCGGGCGCCGGACCCGCGTTCCACGGCTCGGTGTCGGCGGTGCTGAGCGGCGAGTCTGTGTACGCGGCGGCGACCGACAGGCGCCCGCTATTGACGAAGGCCCGTGCGAAGGCGTGCTCGGTGGCCAGGTCGAGCACGGCCTCGCGGAACAAGGCCATGGCCGGCATCTTGGGCGCGATGAAGTCGGTCGCGCGCTTCGAGTTGAGGATGTTCTCGTCGGCCGCCTGGCCGCGTTCGATGTCGTAGCTGCCGAGCAGCGCTTCGGGCGCCTCGCCCGCCAGGACCGCGGCCAGCTTCCAGCCCAGGTTGTCGGCGTCCTGCACGCCGCCGTTGCCCCCGCGCGCGCCGAACGGCGACACGGTGTGGGCGGCATCGCCCACGAAGATCACGCGGCCGTGGCGGAAGTGCTTCAGCCGCCGGCACTGGAACGTGTAAAGGCTCGACCACGCGATGCTGAACGCCACCTCGGGCCCCAGCATGGCGCGCAGGCGCGCCACGATCCGATCCTCGCGCAGCTCCTCCTCGCGCCGGGCCTCGGGGCCAAGTTGGAGGTCGATGCGCCACACATCGTCGGGCTGCTTGTGCAGCAGCGCGCTGCGACCCGCATGGAACGGTGGGTCGAACCAGAACCAGCGTTCCGGTGGGAACGCGCTTTTCATGACGATGTCGGTGATGAGGAACCGGTCATCAAATGCCTCGCCGGGGAACGGCAGGCCCAGCGCGCCGCGTACGGTACTGCGCACGCCGTCCGCCGCGATCAGCCAGTCGCACGTGACGCGGTAGCCGCCTTCAGGTGTCACGATGCCGATCTCCACATGGTCCTCGCGCGCGATGACGCCCTCGACGCGGTTGCGCCAGCGCAAGGCCGCCGGGTCAAGTTCGGCCAGCCGCTCGATCAGGTAGATCTCGACGTAATACTGCTGCAGGTTGACGAACGCCGGGTTCCTCTGGCCGCCCTCGGGTTGCAGGTCGAACGCGTAGAGCAACCGGTCGCCACGGAACACCTTGCCGGTGTTCCACGTGACGCCTTTGGCTCGGCAGCGCGCGCCGACGCCGAGCCGGTTGAAGATTTCGAGCGTGCGCTGGGCCACGCAGATCGAGCGCGAGCCGACGCTGACCTGGTCGCCGTCGTCGAGCACGACGACCTTCACGCCCCGCTGCACCAGGTCGACGGCCATGGTCAGGCCGACCAGGCCGCCGCCCGCGACGACGACCGGGTGATGGGCCGGTCGCGCACGATCCTGGTCGGCTGACCGCGCGTAGGCGTACGTCCGGTAGTGGAAGCCCTCGGTCACGGTGCTCAGCCCTGCAAGGCCGTCCACATCGCCTTATCGCGCTCCGCCGTCCAGATGCGCGGCGTGTCGATGCCGCGCGCCTCGTCATAGGCCCGCGCCACATTGAACGGCAGACAGTGCTCGAAGATCGCGAAGTCGCCGTAGCGCGGCCGCATCGCCTCGGCGGCGCGGTCGAAGCACGCTTTCAAGCTGTCGCCCCGCGCGACTCCGCGCGCAACCGGCTCGTAGGTGTCGCAAAGGAAACGCCGTGTCAGATCGATCGCCTCGCGCACCGGACCGGCCCCGCGCAGCGCCTCGCCACGGCCCGGCATCAGGGCCAGCGGCTCGATCGCCGCGATCCGGTCCAGCGTGCCCGGCCAGTCGGCGAAATGGGCATCGCCGCAGTAGCAGGCCGAATGGTACTCGACCAGGTCGCCGGAATAGACGACTCGCTCGTCGGGCACGTGGACGACGATGTCGCCCGCCGTGTGCCCCCGCCCGAGCCGCAACAGATCCACCCGGCGCCGGCCCAGATGGATCGTCAGGCTGGTCGCGAAGGTCAGGTTGGGCCAGGTCAGGCCGGGAACCGATTCGGCCGCCTGGAACAGGCGCGGGAACCGCTCCAGTTCCGACTGCCAGTCTTCCTGGCCACGCTCGGCAATCATGGCCCGGCAGGCGTCGGACGCCACCACGGCCCGCGCGCCGTAGGCCGAGGCGCCCAGCACGCGCACCGCGTGGTAATGGGTCAGCACCACGTGGGTAATGGGCTTGTCGGTCACGCACCGGACGTGCTCGACGATGCGCCGCGCCATCACGGGCGTGGCCTGGGTGTCGATCACGATGACGCCGTCGTCGCCGACGATCACCCCGGTGTTCGGGTCGCCCTCGGCGGTGAAGGCGTAGAGATCGCGACCGATCTCCTCGAAGCGGGTCGTCTTCTCGGCCGTGTCGGCCACCGACGCGAAGGCTCTAATCACGATCCCCCTCCAACGTAGCGTTCGACAACCTGTTCGATCGCGCCGAACACCGAGGCGCCGGCGGCGTCGCGCATCTCGATGCGCACGCGGTCGCCGAAGCGCAGGAACGGCGTGTGCGCCGCACCGTCCTGGATCGTCTCGACCATGCGCTGCTCGGCGATACACGAATAGCCGAGTCCGCCCGCCGCGATCGACCACCCCGGGCCGCCGTCGGCCGCGCGGTTGGACACGGTGCCCGAGCCGATGATGGTCCCGGCGCCGAGTGGCCGGGTGCGCGCCGCGTGGGCGATCAGGGTGGCGAAGTCGAAGGTCATGTCGACACCGGCGTCGGGCCGGCCGAACGTCTGGTCGTTGACGAAGCTGAGCAGCGGCCCATGGACCTTGCCGTCGCGCCAGGCCGGGCCGAGCTCGTCGGGCGTGACGGCCACGGGCGTGAAGGCGCTCGACGGCTTGCCGTAGAAGAAGCCGAAACCCTTGGTCAGCTCGCCCGGGATCAAGTTGCGCAGGCTGACGTCGTTGACCAGCGCGATCAGCTTGATGTGATCGGCCACGCGTTCGCGCGCGATGCCCATGGGAACGTCGTCAGTGATTACCGCGACCTCGGTCTCGAAGTCGATGCCCCACACCTCGTCCGCCAGGCGGTTCGGCGCACGCAGCACCAGAAACGTGTCCGACCCGCCCTGGTACATCAGCCGATCGGTCCAGAAGCTTTCCGGCAGGGTCGCGCCGCGTGCCGGGCGCACCAGGGCGACGTGGTTGACGTAGGCCGCGCCGTCGGCCCATTGGAACGCGCGCGGCAGTGGCGCCAACGCGCGTGCCTCGTCGAACGGCTCGCCCTTCACCGCGCCGGCGTGCAGGCGGTCGGACAGATCCGCGAGCGCCGGCGCCACCGTGGCCCAGGCGTCGAGCGCGCTCTGCAACGTCGGCGTGATACCGTCGGCCGGGACGCGGCGCGTCAGGTCGCGCGTCACCACGATCAGGCGGCCGTCGCGCGTGCCGTCGTCGAGCGTCGCGAGCTTCACGGCACGGCCCCCTCGGCCCATGGACACGCCCGCCATGGTCTGGTCCACTGCCCCGTCCCGCGCTGAAAGGCTTGCTCATGGAACCGCGTGAGGCCATCGACGTCCGCGACCCGCGCCGCTACGCCCGCGTCACGGGCGATCCGCTCGACACCGACAGCTTGCCGCCGTGGTGCTACACGTCGGACGCCTTCCACGCCGCCGAGCGCGAGCGCGTGCTGGCCCGGTCCTGGTTGTGCGTCGGCCGGGTTGACATGCTGGCCGGCGCTGGCGCTTACCGCGCGCTCGACGTGGCGGGCCATCGGGTCCTGCTGGTGCGGAGCGAGGACGGCACGATCCGTGCGCTGGCCAACGTCTGCCGGCACCGTGGCACCAAGCTGCTGGAGGGGGCCGGAACCACACGCTGGATCCGCTGCCCGTTCCACAACTGGACGTACGGCCTGGACGGGGCCTTGCGCGGCGCGCCCGACATGGATGCGACGCGCGGCTTCGACCCGACGGCGTCGGGCCTGCTGCCCTACGACACTGGCGTCTGGAACGGCTTTCTCTTCGTGCGCCTGACACCCGGAGGGCCGAGCCTCGAGGCCAGCTTCGGCGCCATGACCGATCTGTTCGCGCCGTTCCGCCTCGCCGACATGGTGACAACCCGGACGCGGACCTACGATGTGCAGTGCAACTGGAAGCTGTTCCTCGACGTGTTCATGGAGGACTATCACCTGAAGGCGGTGCACGGCGCCTCGATCGCCGCGACCTACATCAAGCCCGCCCCACCCGAGACCGGCCCGGGCTACGCATCGATCTGGAACCCCCACGAAGGCACCAGCGGTCTGACGTCCGAGGACCGCGACCACGCCTTCCCGCCCATGACAGGCCTGCCGGCCAGCGGCACGCGCTACGGCTGGCTCTACCCTTCGTTCGCCTTCGCCGTCACGGTCGACAGCGTGTGGTTCTTCGAGGTCGAGCCCGACGGACCCGGCCGGTCGCGCGTCGCCATGCACATGGGTTTCCCGCGTGCCATCGCCGAGCGCAACGACTTCGCCAAAAAGGCCGAGCGGTACTACGCACGCTGGCACTGTGTGCTCGACGAGGACAACCGTGTGCTCGCGCTGCAGCAGCAGGGCCTGGAATCGCCCGCCGCGCGGGCTGGACGGTACTCGTTCCTGGAACCAGTGCCCTCGCGCTTCGCCCAGTGGCTGGTGGCCGGCGTCACCGCGTAGGTTCACGGCTTCGGCTTCCAGCTGTCCACGTAGTCGGTCCGCTCCACGGCCGCCATGGCGGGGGCGACATCGAGCGCGTCGCGTGTGTCGATCATGACCGCGATCTCGTCCGTCGCGGGCTTCGCCTGGGCCAGCATATTGCGCAGCGCCTTGGGGTGCGGCCCGTGGGTGAAGCCGCACGGGTGCAGCGTCACCATGCCGGCCTCGATGTTGTCACGGCTGAAAAAGTCGCCGGCGTGGTAGAAAATGACCTCGTCATAGTCGTCGTTGTTGTGGAAGAACGGCACCTTTAGCGCGTCCGGGTCGGTCTCGAACGGGCGCGGCACGAAGGTGCAGACGACGAAGCGGTTGGCCACGAACGTTGTGTGCGCCGAGGGCGGCACATGGAAGCGGTGGCTGGCCAGCGGCCGGATATCGCGCACGTTGAGCCGTACGGGCGCGAGTTCACCCTTCCAGCCCACGGCGTCCAGCGGGTTGTACGGGTAGGTCACGGTCGACAGCGCGCCGCGCCGCTTGATGACGACCCGCCACGCGCGCTCGTCCTGCTGGGCCAGGAACGCGTCGTCGATCGACGGGGCCTCGAGCACCGCCGGGTCGAACACCGCGTGCTGGCCGACCATGCCGCGGTCGGGCAAGGCGTAGGCGCCGTTGGTCGCCTCGATCAGCAGGATCGTCATAAGCGTGGTCGGCTCGATCCGCCACATGGTCGAGCGCGGCAGCAGCACATAGTCGCCCGTCTCGATCGCCAAATGCCCGTAGTCGCAGTAGAGCGCGCCACTCCCCTGGTGCACGAACAGCAGCTCGTCGCCGTCGCCGTTGCGCGCCAGGTGATCCATGGCGGCGTCCAGGCGCCACTGGCGCACGCGCACCGCGCCGTTGCCGACCACGTCGACGGCCTGCCACGGCGAGGCCTGGCTGTCGCCGAGCGCCGCCAGGTCGAAGGCGCGCGGCCGCAACGGCCCGTCCCATGCGATCCAGCCCGTCGGCGGGTGGCGGTGGTACATGTGGCTGGCCGGGCCGAAGAAGCCCTCGCGGCCCAACTCCCGCTCGTAGGTGCCCTCGGGCAGGTTGGCGTGGGCCTGGCGCGAGGCCCGGCCCTCGACCCGTGGAAAGCCGATCGTACGACGCATGACCGCCTCCTCCGCTGGCCCTGGCGCTAAGTCTCGCAGGCGGCTTCCGTCGCGGCAAGATCGCGCCGCGACGCCGAGCGGCGAGGCGTCAGGCGCCGATGACGTGCACCGGCGGGCCTAGTGCGGCGGCGATTGGTTGGCAGCCGAGCCCGGGGATGTCCGAGGCGGCCATGCGACCCGCGACACGGCGCGGCGCTCCGACCGCGATGTCCTTCGTGCCGTAGCTGTTGAAGTCGGTCGCCGACAGCACGAACTCCTCGGGCGTCGCCTGGGCCAGATGGGCGATCGCGGCGGTCACGAAGTCGCCGCCCCAGGTGTCCTCGATGGTCATGGCGACGCCGGTCTCGACGCACACGTCGCGCAGGCGCCGCGCCTTGGACAGGCCGCCGACCTTGGAGACCTTCAGGTTGATGGCGTCGAAGGCGTCGAGTTCGATGCCGCGCAGCAGCGTGCGCATGCCGTCGATCACCTCGTCGAGCACGAAGGGCAGCGATGTGCGCCGCCGGACCGAGAGGCATTCCTCGAACGAGGGGCACGGCTGCTCGATGTAGACGTCCACGTCGCGCACCGCGCCGACGACGCGCGCGGCCTCGTGCATGGTCCAACCCGTGTTCGCGTCGGCGACCAGCAGGTCGCCCGGATCCAGGATCGCGCGGCATTCGCGGATGCGCCGGATATCCATGTCCGGATCGCCGCCCACCTTGAGCTGGAACTTGGTGTAGCCCTCGGCCTTGTAGCCCGCGATCTTCGCCGCCATGGCCGCGGGCTCCTCCTGCGAGATCGCGCGGTAGAGCCGCACGGCGTCCTGCTGCCGGCCGCCGAGCAGGCGCCACAGGGGCTGTCCCGCGGCCTGGCCCAGGATGTCCCAGCACGCCACGTCGATCGCGGCCTTGACGTAGGCGTGGCCGCGCAGCGCGGCATCCATGCGACGGTTCAGCACGTCCAGGTCACGCGGGTCCAGGCCGATCACCTTCGGCCCGATCTCGGTCAGGCCGGTTCGCACACCCTGGGCGTAGGCCGGCAGGTACGCCGAGCCGAGCGGCGTGCACTCGCCGTGACCGACGATCCCCTCATCGGTGCGCACGCTGACCACCGTGGCGTCGAACACCTCGATGAAGTTGTCGTTGGACCAACTGTAGCGGCCCTCCTTCAGCGGCATGCCGACCTGATGGACGCTGATGCCCGTGATCTTCATGGAGGCTCCTGGACGGATGTTGGGCCGGACGCGCTGCCGGTGAACCTAGCCGAAGCGGACGAGATAGTCCTCGGCCAGCCGGCACGAGTCGGTCGTGAAGGCGGGGCCGAGCGACTGGGCGAAGGCCAGATGCCGCCGGGTGCCGAGCCAGGCGATCTCGGCCATGCGGCGCAACAGGACGATGGTCGGGATCTCGGCCTCGAGCACGGGTGGCACGGCCTCGACGCGCCGGTAGCCGTCGAGCCACGCGGCGATCAGCGCGTCCGCGAAGGGCTTGTGCTGCAGGAACGATACTGCCGTCGCCAGGTCGTAGAGGAACCACGAGAAGCCGCAGTCGTCGAAGTCGATGACCTTGGGGCTCGTGCCCTCGACCAGCAGGTTGGCCAGCCGCATGTCGGCGTGGACCAGGCCGTAGATCTCGGGCGCGCGTCCCAGCTTTTCGAGCCGCCGCCCCAGCGTCGCGGCCAGGCGGTCGAGCACCGCGCGTTCCGCCGGGCCGACCCCCATGCCTTCCCGCCAGCGCCCCCACAACGGCGCGTCGCCGAGCACCGCCGCGCCATCCCAGTGGTGCCGCGTGAACGACGCCGGCCGTTGCCAGCGCCGCGCGTGCCGGTGCATGCGCGCGGTGACCGCGCCCAGCACCGGGAACATGCCGAGCAGATCGTCCTCCGAGGGCTCAGCCCCCGCGAGGAAGGTGAACATCACGGCGTGACGCGGACAATCCAGGTCGGGCGCCGTCATGGTCTGCACCAAGCTGCCGTCGCGCGCCGCCATCGGTACCGGAACGACCACGTCGGAATCGCGCGCCAGCGCCCGCATCCATTGCAGCTCCGAGGCTATCGACGCGGCTGTGTGGTACGTTAGGCGCTGCGAATGGACGCGCAGCACGAGCTTGTGCCCGCGCGACGCATCATCCACCAGCAGCATCGTGTTCTCGGACTGGTGCAGCAGCGTCACCGCCGCGTCGGCCCCGACGTCGTAGCGGGCGACGACGGCCGGTGCCGCCCGCAGCACGGCGGGGATGAACGGCGTGGCATTGTCGGTGAGTGTCATCGGCTCGGGGTGGCGCTTCGGTCGCGGCACGGGCACATGTAGCCGAAGGCGACCCGGCCGTCGACCACGGGGTGGCGCCCCACACGGCCGGTTGCCGGCGCGGCGGTGCCATGCCAAGGTCGCCCGCGTCATGACGACCCGCTGGAGACCCGCGCCCGAGGGCCCCGAGGATCGCGCGCTGCCCACGGTGCTCGCCCGGCGGGTGGCGCGTTTCGGCGATCGCCCGTTCCTGCTCACCGACCACGGGCCGCTGACCTATCGCATGGTCGACGAGCGCTCCAGCTGTCTGGCCCACGGCCTGGCGGCGCACGGCATCCGCGCGGGCGATCCGGTCCTGCTGCTGCTGCCGAACGTGCCGGCCATGATCCTGGCTTGGGTCGCCCTGGCCAAGCTCGGCGCCATCGAGGTGCCGGTGAACACGGCCTACCGCGGCGCGATCCTAGCCCACGTGGTGAGCGATTCGGACGCGCGTACCATCATCGTCGACGCCCAGTACCTGGATCGCCTGGCCGAGATCGCCGACCGGATGGGCTCGGTGGCGACGGTCATCGTCCATGGTGGCGGCGCCACCCTGCCCCAGCCCCTGGCGGCCCAGGCCAAGCCGTTAGCATTCGCCGACGTCTTCGCCGAGCGGGCCGACCCGCCGGCGCCGGCGCCGCGTCACCATGACCTGATGGCGGTGATGTACACCTCGGGCACGACGGGGCCGTCGAAGGGCGTGATGATCACCCACGCCCATGCCTACGTCTACGCGCTGGCCGGCGTGGACCTGCTGGAGCTGACGCCCGAGGACGTCTACTACGCCCCGCTGCCGCTGTTCCATATCGCGGGCCAGTGGGCCACGGTCTACGCAGCCATGATCGCCGGAGCGTCCGCCGTCCTGACGGGGCGGTTCAGCGTCGAGACCTTCTGGGACGACGTGCGCCGGTCGCGCGCCACGTCTACGTTCCTGCTGGGCGCCATGGCGAACTTCCTGCATCGCCAGCCGGCGCGCGCCGACGACGCCACGACGCCGCTGGCCAAGGCGATCGTCGTGCCGCTGTTCCCGGAGGCCGATGATTTCCGCCGGCGCTTCGACGTCGAGGTCGCCACGACCTACGGCTCGACCGAGGTCAGCGCGCCGCTGCGCATGTGCTTCGACGAGGCGGACTGGACCACGTGCGGCGTTGTCAAGGACGACGTGTTCGAGGTGCGCATCGTCGACGACGACGACAACGAGGTGCCGCCGGGCGTGCCGGGCGAACTGGTGATCCGCGCCAAGGAATCGTGGGTGCTGATGGCCGGTTACTGGCGCCACCCCGAGTGGACCGTCAAGGCGTGGCGCAACCTTTGGCTGCACAGCGGCGACGTCATGAAGCGCGACGCGGCCGGTAAGCTCTATTTCGTCGACCGCGCCAAGGATGCCATCCGCCGGCGCGGTGAGAACATCTCGTCCATGGAGGTCGAGACCGAGGTCAACGCCCACCCCGACGTGCTTGAAAGCGCTGTGGTGCCAGTCGCCTCGGAGCACACGGAACAGGACGTCATGGCCATCGTGGTGCCGCGCCCGGGACGCGCGATCGACCCGGCCGCGCTCGTCGACTTCCTGGCGACCCGCATGGCGTCGTTCATGGTGCCGCGCTACGTGGACGTGGTCGACGCCCTGCCCAAGACGCCCACGGGCAAGATCCAGAAGTTCGACCTGCGCGCCCGCGGCGTCACCGCCACCACGTGGGACCGGGACAAGACCCGGCCGCGCAACCCGAGGAGCAAGGACCGATGAGTGCAGCCGCGCCTGGGCGCATCCACGCCCGCATCGACGGCCATGTTGCCTGGTTGATCCTGGATCGGCCCGACAAGCTGAACGCCATGACCATTGAGTCCTGGCGCCTGATGGGCCAGCGCCTGGAAGAGATCGAGAAGAACCCGGATGTCCGCGTGCTGATCCTGGCCGGCGAGGGCCGCGCGTTCCTGGCCGGGCACGACGTGGGCGAGATGAAGGAGCATGCCGAGGGCATCGACGCCGGCACGTTCCGCGCGGCCGAATTGCACGAAGGCCAGAAGTCGCTGCAGGAAACGACGCGGCGCATCCGCCGCGCGCGCTACCCGGTTATCGCCGCCGTGCACGGCTTCGCGGTCGGCGCCGGCTGCGAGGTGACGCTGGCGTGCGACCTGGTCGTCGCGGGCGCCTCCACGCGGCTCGGCTTCCCCGAGGTCAACGTGGGCGTCACTATCACCAACGGCGGCACGTTCCTGCTGCCGCGCAAGGTGGGCTTGGCGCGCGCCCGCGAGCTGGCCTACACGGGCGAGTTCATCGACGCGCACCAGGCGCTCGCCATGGGCCTGATCAACCGGGTGGTGCCCGACGACCAGGTGCGCGCCGAGGCCGAGAAACTGGCGCGGCGCATTGCGTCACGCTCGCCGCTCGCGGTGCAGCTGCACAAGACCATGATCGACCGCGGCCAGGAATCCTCACTCGAGGCCATGCTGGCCTTCGAGACCGAGGCCTTGGTGGTGAGCGCCCTTTCCGACGATCACCGCGAAGGCGTCAAGGCGTTCTTCGGCCGGCGCGAGCCGCAGTTCAAGGGTACCTGACGCAGGCGCCCCGTCAGGCGGCCTTGGCCAGCTTGGCCAGCTTGATCGTGTCGAACAGCGCGCGGAAGCGTGCCTTCTCCTCGACCGAGAGCGGCAGCAGCGGGCGGCGCGGCGCGCCAACGGGCACGCCGGCCAGCTCGCAGCCGTACTTGACGTACTGGATGTACTTGCCGCCGTTCTCGAGCGTGTAGAACAGCTCGAGCATGGCGCGCATCAGCTTCTGGCCGGCGACGAAATCGCGCCGGACGACACAGGTCTCGTACAACGCGACATGCTCGGCCGGCAGCATGTTCGAGGCGCCGGCGATCCACGCCTTGGCGCCCCACAGAAAACCGTCCACCGCCTGATCGTCGGCGCCCACGATGCGCTGGTAGCGGTCGTCGAAGCCGACGATGTGCTCCAGCATCCGCGCGAAGGAACCGCTCGATTCCTTGATGGCGCAGATCGACGGCACATCGGCGACGCCGCGCAGGAAGTCGGGCGACATGTCCACGCCGGTGCGCGCCGGGAAGTTGTAGAGGATGATCGGTAGCTTGGTGTTCGCCGCGACGTAGCGGAAGTGATCGACCAGATCCTGGGTCGTTGGCAGCGAATAGTACGGCGCGGCCAGCATCAGCGCCTCGTAGCCGAGCGCGGTCGCGTGGGCCGAAAGATCGAGGATCTCGGCGACCCGCGCGCTGTTGGCGCCGGCCGCCAGGCGGGCGCGCTTGCCCACCCGATCGGCCACGAAGTCCATGACCCGCTTCCTCTCATCGATCGACTGGGCGTAGTACTCGCCCGTCGTGCCGCCGGGCACGATCCAGTGCACGCCGTTGGCCAGCAGGAAGTCGAGCTGGCGGCCCAGAGCGCCGAGGTCCACCTCGCCCTTGGTGTCGAACGGCGTGACGACCACGGACATGACGCCTTCAAAGGTCAAACTGACCATCGTGGGCTCCTGGCTGGCGGCGCCGGCCGGCGCCTGGGGTCATTCGATCGAAACCGTGGCGCGCCCCACGTCGGAGCCCGCCTGCTGGCCCTACTGAAACCAACGGAAGGCCGCGCGGTCAATCGAAACCATGCGTCGGCCGCGCCGGGGTCAGCCGCCGCCTTCGCCGCTCGCGATGGCGTCCAGCACCTCGCGCTGGACCAAGTGCACCGAGCCCGACGACTGAGTCGATGCCATCCTCGGCATGCTGAGCGAGGAGCATCAGGCGGACGACGCGCTGCTCCAGCGCTTGATCGGCCCCTTGCGCGCCATCGTCGAAGGCAAGCCCTTGGCCGACGCGGTGGTGTTCGCGGCGGACGCGCGCGCCTTCTCGGTGCTGCAGCGCCGGCACCTGGCATGGGAAAACGGCACCGTCCTGCCGCTGGCACACCGGCGACTTTCGGCCAATGACCTGGCTGAACTCGGCCGGCGGATGGCGGCGGGGCGCGACAGCGCGCCCGGTTGACCAGCGCCGCTCAACGAACCTTCAGGGTCTTGGGGTCGATGCCCAGGTACTCGGCCTCGGTGCGCAGAAGCGCGGGATCGAGTGCCGGGGTCTTGAGGGAGACGCCGCGCGCGAGCGCCTCGGTCACCGTTTCCAGCACGCGCATCCGCGCGTACCACTTGCGGTTGGCCGGAATGACGTGCCACGGGGCCCGTTTGGTGTCGGTGCGCGCGAGCATGTCCTCGACCGCGCCCGTGTAGGCCGGCCAATGGTCGCGGGACTTCAAATCCGCCTCGGTCAGTTTCCAGCACTTATAGGGATTGGTCAGCCGCTCGATGAAGCGGCGCCGCTGTTCGTCCTTGCTGATGTTCATGAACAGCTTGACGATGCGTACGCCGTCGTCGTTGAGCAGACGCTCGAACTCGTTGATCTCGGAGTAGGCGCCGCGCCAGTCGGCCTTCGGCGTCAGACCCTCGACCCGTTCGACCAGGACCCGGCCTTACCACGAGCGGTTGAAGATCGCGATGGTGCCCTTGGTCGGCAGACGCGAACAGAACCGCGCCAGGTAGTGCTGGGCCTTTTCCTCGGCGGTCGGGGTGCCGATTGGCCAGACCTTGACGCCGCGCGGGTCGAGCATGGCGGTCAGCCGGCAGATGGCCCCGCCCTTGCCCGCCGCGTCCATGCCCTCGAACACCAGAACCGCGCGGCGGCCCTGATGGAAATACGCTCGCTGGATCCGCAGCATGCGAAGCTGCAGGGCATCGAGCGCGGCCTCGTACTCGGCCTTGCTGGCAAACGGTGCATCGACGTTGGCGAGCCTGAGCCGCTTGCGTTGCTTGGCCATGGTGTCCTCCCACCCTGATCGACGGCCTTGCGGTCCACCACGTTCGTGAGCATATCAGCACGGCCGGTATGAACTGGGCCGGAGCACAACGCCAAGGAGGCGTGTGTGAGCGAAGGACCAGGTCTCGACGACGGCACGGATGCGCCCCTTCGTCGTTTGCGCGGTGCGGTCACCAGGCGTCGCCTGGGCATCGGCGCGGTGGTCGTCCTGGCCCTGCTGGCGCTCTACTACCCCGTGGGCATGGCCCTGATGCACACGATCGACGACGACGTGGCGTTCTTCACTGATACGCCCGTCGCCGCGGGGCGCAGCCGGGCGGTGGCCGCCGCCGCGGCCCTGGTACGGCGCGAACTCGATGACAACGGTTGGACCGCCAACGACCCGTTCTTCCTGCCCTCGGCGACGCTCGACAACATGCCGAACTTCCAGCAGGGCATCGTCGCGGCGCTGGCCCGCTTCGCCGTCGAGGCACGCGACCAACTCGGCCGTACGCGCGGCTCCAGCCAGGCCGATCGCGACCTCGAACGCGCCGCCAGCCTGCTGCAGTACGCCGGTGACGTCTGGGTGTGGGACCCGTCGGTCTCGTGGCTGCCGACCGCCTCGTCCGAGGCGCAGTACGCGGCGGCGGTCACGGCGCTCGAGGACTACAACAAGCGCCTCGAACAGGGCGCGGCCGTGTTCGACCGTCGCGCCGACAATCTGATCGCGACGCTCGAGCGGATCGCCGCCGACCTCGGCTCGGCCTCGGCCAAGATCGACGACCGCATCGCCGAGGACGCGCCGATCCTGTTCGACTTCGTCAGCGACGATATCTTCTATCGCAACAAGGGCCTGCTCTACGGGTACTATGGGGTGCTGCGCGAACTGGGCGCCGACTACCAATCCGTGCTGGCGGAGCGGCGCCTGGAGGTCGCCTGGCGCCAGATGCTGCACAGCTTCCAGGAGGCCGCGACGCTGCAGCCGATCGTCGTGATCAACGGCGCGCCGTCCGGCCAAGTGTTGCCGAGCCACCTGGCGAGCCAGGGCTTCTTCCTGCTGCGCGCGCGCGTCCAGGTGCGCGAGGTCGAGAACATCTTGCAGAAGTAGGGCTGGGGCGCGCGAGCTGCCCGCGGCGGTCGCGCGCCTGATCGGCTAAGCGCTCCATGACCCCGCGCCGGTGCAAGGCGGCGTGCTCGGCGACGTCGATACGGGCCGTGCCGGCGAGCGCGACCCGCTCGCCCTGGTCCACGACGCGGCGCACGCTTGAACGCCACGAGCCGCGCGCAAACGCCAGTCGGTTTGACACCGCCGAACGCGGTCCCGTAAGAAGGGTTCGACGCGGCTACGGTCCGACAGGGCTGGGGCACGCGCGGTTGGAGCGGTGGCCGAGAGGCTTAAGGCGGCGGTTTGCTAAACCGTTGTACGGTCAAAAGCCGTACCGGGGGTTCGAATCCCCCCCGCTCCGCCAACTTCTATCGAGACAACGTTCTCCGCCTCCGGCGGCACCGACGAAGACCCCAGTATCCGCGCGGTTCACCCACCAAAGCTGTTGACCGAGTGAACCGCGCCGGAGCCCGAATTCGTCTCTCTCCGGCCGGTATTCTCCAAACCTCATGACTTCGCCAAAACAGTACGGTCTTTTAACCGGATGATTTGCCAGCGTTATTCTGCCTGGGCATTCCGCGCTTTTCGTATCCCTCTCGGGGGCACGAGAGGAATTGGCGTCGAACTGTGAGTTTCGGGTTTCTCGGGAGCCTGTTTGCTTCTTGGGAGACGCGCTTCATGCCGCCGCGATTAAAGGGCGCCCCTTGGGGCCGGGACGATTCATGTGGGATCGAGGGGATCATCCAGAGCGCCGTGAGCAACTCCGAATTCATTCTGGCGCAAGTGGTCTCCCTTCGGGGCCCCAGTCTTGGCCGAATTGAACAGCAGCGCCATGGTCGAATCGTCCGGCGTGGGGGGATTCAGTCTCGGCGACGCCGCCAACAGTTAAATTCCGCCGTATCCCGCCTCGAGCTGCTCCCGCCAGCCCACCGGAAACGGCTCCATCAGCCCCGCCAGCGTCATCTCCGCCGGCTGCCGGCCGTCGAGAATCGCCTCGACGATGGATGGCGCCAATAGCGTGAGCCGCAGCACTCGGCTGACATAGGACGGGTTGATCTTCTCGGCCTTGGCAATCTCGTCGATGGTCCCGTAGACCCCGGTCTCCAGCAGCTTGCGCCAGCGAAACCCCCGCGCGATGGCCTTGATCATGGTGCTGTCGATCCGGGCGCGCGGCGAAACCCAGGCCGATGCCCCGTCGGGGGTGATGACCTGCCTGCGGCCGCCCCGTTTCCGGATGGTGAACGGGACTTCGATGGTGACCGTCTGAACCGGCTCCATTACGCCGCCCTCCGGGGAGCGGCCGCGATCCCTGCCAGGTCTTGGACCATGCGGGCGAGACCCTGCACCCTCAGGCGGACCTTGAGCCCGGCAATGCCGACCTCGACGCGCTCGACCAGGAGCTGGACGATACGTGCCTGCTCGGCCGGGAACAGCTCGTCCCAAAGCGGGTCGAGGCCTTCCAGGGCTTCCCTGACTTCGGCCTCGGACAGACCGTCGATCTCGGGCCGCGCCGACCGCCATGTGCCGACGATCACCTCCGGGGCGCGAAGGAGGCCACGCAGCTGGTCGACCACCGCGCCCTCGATCTCGGCGGCGGGCACGCGCCCGACCGGGCAGGCATCGGCACCGCGCTTCAGAACCGACTGGCTGACATAGTAGCGGTAGAGCTTGTCGCCCCGCCGCGTGTGCGTCGGTGTCATGGCGCAGCCGGTCGGCCCGAAGATGAGGCCCTTCAGAAGAGCCGGCGTCGCGGCACGCGTCCGGCCCGCGCGCACCCTCGGGCTCTCCCGCAGAATTCCGTGCACCTTGTCCCACAAGGCGCACGTGATGATGGCTTCGTGCTCGCCGGGATAGGCCGTGCCCTTGTGCACGGCGTGACCGATATAGACTCGGTTATTGAGCAGCTTGTAGAGGAAGCCCTTGTCGACGAGTCGCCCGCGCCGCGTCCGCACGCCCTCGGCGGCGAGCGCTCGGGCCAACGCTGTCGCCGAGCCGACCTCGACGAAGCGCTCGAAGATCATCCGGACCGTCGCGGCCTCGGCGTCATTGATCACTAGCTTGCGGTCCCTGACCTCGTAGCCGAGCGGCACAAAACCGCCCATCCACATGCCGCGCTTGCGCGACGCGGCGAACTTGTCCCGGATGCGCTCGCCGATCACCTCGCGCTCGAACTGGGCGAAGGAGAGGAGGATGTTGAGCGTCAGCCGCCCCATAGAGGTCGTGGTGTTGAACGACTGGGTGACGGAGACGAAGGTGACGCCGCAGCGGTCGAACACCTCGACCAGCTTGGCGAAGTCCATGAGCGAGCGGGAGAGCCGGTCGATCTTGTAGACCACCACCACGTCGATCAGCCCGGCTTCGATGTCGGCCAGCAGCCGTTTCAGCGCCGGCCGCTCCAGGGTGCCGCCCGAAAAGCCGCCGTCGTCGTAGCGGTCGCGGATCGGCACCCAGCCCTCGGGCTTCTGGCTCGCGACATAGGCCTCGCAGGCCTCGCGCTGCGCATCGAGGCTGTTGAACTCCTGCTCCAGCCCCTCCTCGGAGGACTTCCGGGTATAGATGGCGCAGCGCTGCCGGCGGGGCGTGGCGAGCCTCTTGAAGCGGCGGGGCAAGGTCTACACCAAGATCATTCCCGACGCATCGAGCGCCACGCTGATGCCGATCATGGAGCGCAAAATCGTGCCCGACAGCATCGTCTATTCCGATTGCTGGAAGGGCTACAACGTGCTCGACGTATCCGACTTCAAGCACTTCCGGATCAATCACTCCGAGCTCTTCGCTGATCGGCAGAATCACATCAACGGCATCGAGAACTTCTGGAACCAGGCCAAGCGCCACATGCGCAAGTTCAACGGTGTCCCGAAGGCCGGGGATGTCCCGATCGATGTTGAAATAGGAGGACAGGCGTTGCCCGCCTTGAGCCTTTAGGCTCGGGGTTCTGAATCCACGAAGGAGAGCAACGCCATGATGAACACTACCACACGCTCACCGATCTCGCTGGCGCCAGGCC
>Ga0194132_10000768_pt1 | contig 65179 bp, 56 predicted proteins | sample TA2KigOf80mmetaG_FD_148612 | JGI IMG/M metagenome (GOLD analysis project Ga0194132, IMG submission 148612) | Freshwater microbial communities from Lake Tanganyika, Tanzania - TA2015054 Kigoma Offshore 80m | ecosystem: Environmental > Aquatic > Freshwater > Lake | place: Tanzania: Lake...
GTTGCCGCCGTCCCACTCGCGTTTGCGCGTGCAGTGACGGCACAACAGCGGGCAGATGTCCGTTATGACAAAAAGCGCCCGGTCAGGGTACCTGTGCACCAGCCCGGGGACCGGCGAATCGTCCCGCTCGTCCAGCGGGTCGTCCTCACCCGCCTCGGGGTGAGTAATCTCTTCAAAGGATGGCAGGGACTGCAGCAATACCGGGTCGTTGGGGTCGTCGGCCTGGACCAGCGACAGGTAGTAAGGGGTTATGGAAAAGGGGTACTTGACGCTGACCAGCTCCAGCTGCTTCCTCTGAGTCTCCGTAAGCGGATAGACTCTAGCCAGCTTCTCAACGTTATTGAACCGGTTCCTGAAGTGCCATTTCCAGTCGTCCCACTGCTCCTGGGTAGGCTTTAACGCCTCCCAAATGCGGTCTTTTAAGGTAAGTTTGGGCCTACTACCCGGAGGCTCCTTGATTTGGGTTATGGTGGTCATCAGACTATTCCTCTTTCTTGCTTTTTAGGCCGCGGCCAACGTGCAGGGTTCCACAGGGCAATTCAGGAAGTCAGGGCGTCATTCCTTGCGTACCTCCCCCGCTAAAAATCCTGCGTAAGGCAAACCAGGAATCCCCTATATCATGAAAGTCAGGTATGACGCTCACTTGGATGTATCCCGATGAGCGATAAAACCCCCGGGCGGGACGGTATTTCCGGGACGGCCAACTATCAGCGGCCGCCATTTTCTCGGCCTTCCTATGAAGCGCGTATCGCGGCGTCATGGCTATGAGATCTGGCTCCTTCTAGAGCAAGCTCCATAATTTGTCCCACCAGGTCCTTATATGTCATCTCGCAGGTCCTGGACTGCAAAGCCAGGCCCGCGCCGGGGGATAGGTCCGGGTTTGGGTTCACCTCCAGGAGATGCAAGCGTCCCGCGACGTCCCCCCTAAGGTCCACCCTGGCGTAATCAGGCGCCCCGACGATCCGGTGGGCCGACAGGGCCATCGCCTCGATTTCCCGCATTGTCTCCTGCTCCACCAGCGCCGGGCAGACCGGCGTCGCCTTCTTGTATGCCGGGTCGCTGGTTGTCCACTTCGACGCGTAGGTCAGTATGCGAGGACCAGGATAGTCCTCAGCGTAAACAATCTCAGACGGCGGCAAGACCCTGGGGTTTTTCCCTCCAAGAATGGAAGCGTTAAACTCCCGGCCCGGCAAGAACAGTTCCACCAGCGCGGGCTGCCGGTACGTCTCGACTATAAACTCAACCTGTCGATCCAGTTCGCTGACGTTATATACAACGCTGGAGAAGTTGCAGCCCTGGGAGGCATCCTCCCGTGCCGGCTTTACGATCACTGGGAACTCCAGGCGGAACTGCCCTGGTTCCACTTTCTCGAACACCTGGTAATCAGCCGTCAGCACACCAAAGGAGCGCAGCCGCTCCTTGGTCCTGGCCTTGTCCAGACAGAGCGCGAGGGTGGAAGAAGCCGCTCCGGTAAAGGGCCGGCCCATATCCTCCAGCACTTCGGCTAGCTGCCATTCAGTATCGGAATCGTCCCCGAAGCCCTCAAAAAGATTAAAGAACACGTCCGCGTCGCAGGCGCGCAGCTTTTCAACGGCGCTAGCCAGCGGGGGCTCCAGTCCCAAAAGGGTTGTGGTATAGACCAGGGCGTCCAGCGATTCCTTGATGGCCGCCACTGACTCCATAACGCCGGCAATGGCCGCCTTGTCGCCGCGGGTCCACCGTTTTGAGGGAGCAGGCTGGTTATAAATGACCGCCACTCGCAACGTGGTTATTTCACACCTACCAGTTCACAGCGTTCCAGGGCGGCTTCCAAGATACCCCCAATTAACTGGTTGTAGCTTTGGCCCATGAGTCCTGCCATAATCGGCAAGTCGCTATAAACCGGCGATAACCCCGGCAGGGGATTCACCTCAAGAAAATAGGGTCGATTTTTTCCATCGACCCGGAAGTCAAATCGCGCCATGTCTCTGCATTGCAGTCCTTTATGCAAAGCCAGCGCCATGCCCTCTATCTCCTTCAGCGTCTGCGGGGGCAAATGCGCCGGACAGCGATACGACACCAGCCGCTGCCAGTCCCGTTTCACCTCCAGCGTATACATGAAATTGTCCCCCGCGCCGTTGCGCGGCACCACCTCCATAACTCCTGCCACCTGCGGCGGGCGATTTCCCGTAACCCCTACTGTTATCTCCTTGCCGGCGATGAACTCTTCCACCAGAGCGGGCTGCCTATACATCCTATGTACGGCTTCAACCGACGCCGCCAGGTCTTCCAGATTTCCCACTTTAGAAGTGAGCCGGATACCCTTGCTGGAACCTTCAAAAGCTGGCTTGACAACCAGAGGCAGGCTAAGTCCATCAGCTAGGGCCAGGTCAACGGCCTGCGTATGATCTAAAACAGCGTAGCGCGGCGTCCTGACTCCCAGGGACTCGGCCACTCTCTTGGTGAGGGGTTTGTCCAAACAAAGCGCCAGGGTCAGCGGGTCAGCCCCGGCGTATGGGATCCTTAGCATCTCCAGGACGCCGGGCACCTGCGCTTCACGGCTTCGATAGGTGCCGCGGCCTTCGGAAATGTTGAAGACAAAGTCTACCTTCTCGTTCAGGACCGACTGCAAAAACTCGATCCCGCCTCCCAGACGTACCACCTTGTGCCCCAGCCGCTCAATTTCGCCAGCCAGGGCGTCAATGGTATCCGGAGGGTCACACTCCTCGGTCTCGTCCTCCGGAGCGCCCGGGCGTACCTCTACCGCGGTCTTCAGGTCGTAGGTGAGCCCTATCTTCAACGTCCTCTCCTCAATTAGTTTTCTATGGCGTTGGACTATGCGAAAACAGAGAAGGACATAGGTATAGAAATTTGCCGGGGCTTAAACCTGAGGTAGGACGAGGGACAAAGGGAGAGCGCTAAACGATTGGAACTCTTAAAAAATGGAGCAATGGATATCGAAAGAAAACGGGGCGTGAGTACACTGTCCTTCAAAATCTGGCCTGCGTTCGCCGCTATGTTACCTGGCCACCGCCGAGATACTTTCATCTCAGCCCAGTTTTTTCTTTCTCCTGAAGGCAGTGAAATAGTACTAAAAAAACCTTGCCACAATATACCACCGTTGTCAAGGCATTTATCATCGATTTTATAAAAGTGCCAGGACAGATTTTATACCAGTTTTTTAATCGGCCATTTCCTCTGACAAACCTTCTTTACGGTCTCCTTATCCAGGCAGTATATCCTTCCATCCAAAGTTGCGCTATAATTTTATCCATGCCACTATGACGCGGACCTTTATACATAAACTCTTCCATGGTCTTGGCAAAGTCGGAGCGGCGTCCATAGCCGCCTCCCTTATCCTGACGTCCTTCGGTCCCGCCCTGGACCACCACTTCCCGGAACGCAACCCCTTCCACCTCCACCTATATCCCCACACATCCTCACCGCCCTCCTCCCATTCTCACCCCTACCAGGCGCCTCACAGCCACACCGCCCATAGCCACGACTCCCCCGAGTCCAACGCTTTTTCCAGCGAGACGGTGTATCTCTCACCATCAGACGGTATTAGCCGTGCTGTCTCCATGACTCCTCCCATCCCTGCCGAGCAAGCTCCCATGTATTCTGACGGCGGCATCGCCGACAATCTGTTCCCCCTCCCATCTGACAATCTTCTTCAGTACACCAGCCACATATCCCTGGCCAAGAAGCCGCCTCGATCCTGAGCTCCTCTTCCCTCTTCCAGAACCCTTCGGAGGCAATTAGCCGCTGAAGGGTGATTGCCACACACATTTATATATAGAGGAGCCGTCCTATGTTTTCGTGGAATAGACCTGCTCTTGCCGCTGTCCTCTTAGCCCTCCTGGTCCTGGCGCTCAACCTCGCCGTCGTCCAGGCCCATGAGCGGCGAAACGTTGGTCCCTACAAGTTCGTCGTCGGCTGGGATGCGGAACCAGCTTACGAAGGCCAGAGGAACGGCGTTGGCGTGCGCATCACCGCATCCAACACGACACAGCCCGTCGAAGGCGCCCAGGAAACCTTGCAGGTGGAAGTGACCCACGTCCCTTCGGGTGCCAGGCAGACTTCACTTATGCGCGCAGTCTTTCGAGACCCCGGCCACTACACCGTGGACATCCTGCCGACGGCCCCCGGCCAGTACCGCTTCCGGTTCTTCGGCACGGTGGGCGGCACGACGGTGAACGAGACCTTCGAGTCGGGTCCTAACACTTTCGACGACATGGAGGCCATAGACGCCATCCAGTTCCCCGAAAAGCTGGCGTCCCTCCGCCAGATCGAAGGCGCGGCCCGCGGCGCCCAGACCGCCGCCTCCGAAGCTGATGACAAAGCCTCCAGCGCTCAGGTCTTGGCCGTGGCTGGCATCGCCTTGGGCGTAATCGGCCTCATCGCCGGCGGCGCGGGCCTCTGGCTCGCCTTGCGCAGAAAATAGTTTTAAGAAAAGCGGCCAGGCACGCGCGTGCCTGGCCGCTTTATCTGTAACCGCGGGGTGCCTATGAAATTCTCTTTATTGACCCCTACACGAGTTGTTCTAGCAGCCCTTTTGCTGGGTCTGGCCGCCCTCTTCTCGCTTCCCTCCGCCGCGCCCGCCTCTGCCCATGCCAACCTCATCCAGTCCGGACCTGCCCCTGACTCGGTCCTGGACTCGACTCCGGCCGGCATTACCTTACGGTTCAGCGAGCCTATCGCTCCGTCCTTCAGCTCTATCGAAGTCCTGAACGCCGCGGGGCAGCGCGTGGACCAGCGCGCCCTGCGATTCGACGCCAACGACTTGACGCTTATGGCGCTGGACCTGCCTGTCCTGCCCAACGGCACCTACACCGTCGTCTGGCGCAACCTCTCCACGGTGGACGGCCACTCGGTCAGAGGCAGCTTCGCCTTTTCCATCGGCGAGCCGCTTACACCCCAGGAGCCGGTGGAATCCGAGCCAGGGTTGTTTCAGTCTCCAGCCTCGCCTCCGATACGATGGCTCGTTCTCCTAAGCGGGATGGTCATGGTTGGCGGCTTGGCTTTCTACACTCTGGTGTTGTCGCCATTCTTCTCGAAAAACTCCACAAGCCCACAAATACGGAAACTCGGCCAGTCCCTAAAATCCCAAGCGCTGAAAACTTCGCTTCTGATGGCGCTCCTCTTTCTCGCAGCTTCCGCAGCCCAGCTCTTGGTCCAGGCCTCCACAGCCGCCGACACGACCTTCCTCAAGGCCTTCGGCAGTCCCCTGCGTACGGCCCTTCGCGACACCGAATGGGGCCATCTTTGGCTTTGGCGGACTGGACTGGGCCTTGCCCTTGTCCTCACCCTGGGCTGCCTATCGTTTAAAGCCTTCCAGTCCTCCGACGCGAAACGTGAAAGCATCCGTGTATATCTCGAAACCTTCGGCCCCTACCTGGCCCTGGCCCTTGGCTGCGCCTCCCTCTTCGCCATCAGCATGGCCAGCCACAGCGCCGCCCTTACCGATATTAAGGCCGCCGCGGTCTTCACCGATTACAGCCATCTGCTGGCTTCCGCCTTCTGGGCCGGAGCCCTGGTCCATCTGGCCCTGGCCCTGCCCCTCTTCTTTAAGTCCCTCAACCCCTCGGAACGTCAGACCGCCCTGGCCTCCCTGACGCCTCGATTTTCCATCATCGCGACCTTGAGCGTCGGGACGCTCATCATCACCGGCCTCTACAGCGCCTGGATGCACGTCGGCTCCTTTTCCGCTGTCGACACTCCCTATGCATACACCCTTATCGCGAAGACTGTCATTATCCTGCCTCTCCTCGCCTTCGGCGCCCTCAACATCCTCTGGGTGCGCCCTCGATTAAAGGGTAACTCTGCGGCCAGCCTCTGGCTAAGAAGGTTTGTGATAGGCGAAACCGTCCTGGTGGTCCTGGTGGCGCTGTCCGTCGGTTTTCTCACAAGCCTGGAGCCCGCCAGGCAGGCGGACGAGTCCGACGGCGTCTCAGGCGCGGGCATACGGTTGAGCGACACCGTCGAGGGCATCAATGTCACCCTGCGCGTCGAGCCTGGGCAGATAGGCGTGAACCGCGCCTCGGCGGAGCTTCGAGACGCCGGAGGGACGCCCGTCGGCAACGCGTCGCAGGTGGAGGTCACCTTCGCTTATCTGGAGGCCGACGTCGGCGCGTCGACTCTAACCCTATCCAACCAGGGCCGCGGGATTTACGTCTCGGACTCCGCCTTCCTCAGTCTCCAGGGCCAGTGGCAGGCTGAGGTGACAGTCCGCCGCCCCGACGCCTTTGATACCCGCACCGCCTTTCGATTTGCTGTCGCCGCTCCGGGCCAGGCTGTCGGTGGCGCCGCCCCGGAAGAGGACATCGCCAGACTGCTTCTGGGCATCGAGATCATTTTGATGGGAGCGCTCTTCGTATCGGTGGGCATCGCCGTCGGCGGCTGGTTTACCGGCAGGGGGGCGGTCCTTGTGGGGCCGGGCGTCGTGGCGGCCATCTTCGGGGTCTCACTAATGTTCAACAGCGGCGCTTTCTCGGACGAGGAAATAACCACAGGCCCCTTCCCGCCCAACGCCGAGTCGCTGGCTAAAGGCAAGGCTTTATACCAACAGCACTGCATCGCCTGCCACGGCGTCGGCGGCCGGGGCGACGGCCCCGCCGCCGGCGGACTCAGCCCGCCTCCCCTGGACCTGACGGTACACGTGCCCCTGCACACCGCCCAGGAGCTGCTCGGCTTCATCGAAAACGGAATCCCCGGCACCGCCATGCCCGCCTTTGACGACGTACTCTCATACGAAGAGAAATGGCACCTTATCAACTACATCAAGTCTCTGGCCGAATGAGCAGATATTGACATGCGTGCGAGAAATCATGTAATATGTGGATAATTGAGAGTATGTATCAATAATGGTCTCAGAAAAGCACATAACCATCTCCCAGCTTGAGGAGCCTTTCGCCCGCCGCACCTCCTCCCGCCGCGCCGTCCTTGACGCTGTCGCCGCATGGCCCGGCCACTTCTCCGCCGAGGAGCTTTGCAAGACCGTCCCCCGCGCGGGCCGCGCTACCGTCTACCGTACCCTGGCATCCCTGCAAGAAGCCGGCATCCTCTGCCGCGTCATGGTAGACAACGGCTCGCCACGATACGAGTTGGGCGGCGGCAGGCACCACCACCATCTGGTCTGCGTCGACTGCGGCCAGGTACAGGACATCGCCGGCTGCGGCCTCGACGATTTTGTCGAGCGCGTGTCCCGGCGCTTCGGCTACGAGACTGAGGGCCACCGACTGGAGGTCTATGGACGGTGCGCCAGGTGCCGCGATACTAACGGAAAAGAAGGAACACCGCCTTAAATCTTAGCCTCTCTTTTTTTGAAGTTTAGTGATACTACATCTCATTAATAAGGAGACAGCATTGTCCACTCTCGCCGGTCATATAAAACGTCACAGCCTACGATTGCTGGCATCTTTCCCTCTCGCACTTTGCCTACTGGCGGGCCTGGCCCTGTCAGCCTGCGGCGATAACGGCTCCGCCCGCGCGTCCGACAAGCTAAAAATAGTCACCACCGCCAGCTTCATTGATGACTGGGTCCGGGAGGTGGGCGGGGAGCGGGTGGACAGCTTTAGCCTCATCCCCCTCGGCGCCGACCCCCACACCTACCAGCCAGGCGCCGGCGATGTCAGCCGCTTAGCAGACGCTAACATCGTATTCAAGCTCGGCCTCACTTTCGAGTCCTCAAACTTCGACCGCCTGCTGGATAACACCGTAACCGACAAAACAAATCTTGTCGCTCTAGGCGAATCGGTGCAGCCTATACCCTTTGAAGAGACTCACGAAGAGCACGTGGACGAGGAGGAGGCGGAACACGATGAGGAGGAAGAGGAGGGCGAACATGAAGAAGAGCATGGCAAATTCGACCCCCATTTCTGGTTTGACCCCTTAAAGGTTAAGGATGCGGTCAGCAAAATCGCCGACACGCTTTCTCAAGCCGACTCTGACGGCGCCGCCGTTTACTCGCGGAACGCTGGCCGCTATATTCAGCAGCTTGATGAGCTTCATGAGTGGATACGGCAGCAGGTGGCGCAAATTCCCGTGGAGCGGCGGCTTTTGATAACCAGCCACGAGAGCCTGGGATACTTTGCTCACCGGTATGAATTTGAGGTGGCTGGCGCCATCATTCCAAGCCTGAGCACAGAGCAGGAGCCATCGGCCCAGGCCATTGCCCACCTCGTGGAAGAAATAAAAGAACACAACGCGCGCGCCATATTTGCCGAAAGCACCCTCAGCGACCGTCTGGCCCAAAATATAGCCCGCGATGCTGGCGTCAAAGTGGTCACTAAACTCTACACCGAGTCCTTAGGCCCCTCCGGGAGCGGCGCCGATACATATATAAGTATGATGCGTTACAATGTTCAGGCCATTGTGCACGCCCTGAAGTGAACTCCCAAAATGGCAGCAAGCCCCTCGCCGTCGAGGCCAGAGACCTTGTAGTTGAGCTGGGGGGCGTACGCGTGCTGGAGAGCGTCAGTTTCGGCGTGAAACAGGGCGTGCTTATGGGCGTGGTCGGCCCCAACGGCGCGGGCAAGTCAACGCTATTCAACACCATTGCCGGGCTGGTCGCTCCACAGCATGGACAGGTGCTAATTCACGGCCATGCACCCCAGCGAGTCCGAGGGCCCCTGGCCTACGTGCCCCAGCGTGAGCAGGTGAACTGGCGATTTCCCCTCACCGTGTGGGATGTGGTGCTGCTGGGCCGCTGCTGCAAAATCGGCGTTGTTCGCCGCCCGGGCCGCGCTGACCGGGAATTAGCCATAGTGTGTCTGGAAAAGGTTGGACTCCTGGATAAACGCCTGGCCCTGGTCTCCCAGCTTTCCGGCGGCCAGCGGCAGCGGGTCTTTGTCGCCCGCGCCCTCGCCCAGGAGGCCGATGTCCTTCTGCTGGACGAGGCCTTCAGCGGCATCGACGTCGGCTCCCAAGAAGGTCTTGTGGAAGTCCTCAGGACTCTTCGAGACGAGGGCAAGACCATCCTCACCGCTACCCACGACCTCACCAATCTCGCCCGCCGTTTTGATGAGGTTCTGTGTATTAACCGCCATATCTGCGCCTGCGGTCCGCCGTCCCAAGTTTTCACGCCCGCGGTCCTGGAGGAACTGTACGGGGCCCATGGGATGCTCTATACCAACCCTTCGGTTGAGCAAGGTCATGGACACCATAGTTAATTATCTGGCCGATCCTTTTCAGTACGGCTTTATGGTGCGGGCCTTAGTCGCCAGTGTGCTGGTGGGAATCCTCTGTCCCCTCCTGGGCGGCTACGTGGTGACTCGCGGCTTTGCCTTTATGGGCGACGCCCTTTCCCATGCCATTCTCCCCGGCGTTATCGCCGCATTCATCGTCGGCGTGAGTCCCTTTATCGGCTCCGTTCCCGTGGCCATAGCCCTGGCCCTGCTCATCGGATTTGTTGTCCAGAGAACGGGTGTCAGCGAAGACACATCCATCGGCATTCTCTTTGCCAGCCTGTTCGCCCTCGGCCTTGTGCTCCTGTCCCTCAACGACGGCCTGAGAGTGAATCTGGAGGACCTTCTGTTAGGCCAGGTACTTGGCGTTTCCACGGCGGACATTTTCGTGACTGTGGCCCTGGCGGCCCTGGTAATTCTGCTGCTTTTCCTGTTCCACAAAGAGATGGTCTTCACCAGCTTCGACCCCGTGGGGGCAAAAGTTGTGGGTCTGCCCACAGCGGCAATTGACTACTTGCTGGTGGCCCTGTTGGCCCTAGTCATAGTCATCTCGGTCCAGACAGTGGGCATAGTTCTCGTCATGGCCATGCTGGTCACACCCGCCGCGACGGCCTATCTGCTGGCGGGGCGCTTTGTGGGCGTGATGCTCTTGGGCGCCGTCCTGGGAATGGCGTCGGCTATTACCGGCCTCTATCTCTCCTACTATTTGGACTTACCATCCGGCGCTGCCATGACCCTTGTAGCTACCGGCGGGTTTACCATCGCCGCGATTTTCAGGAAGAGAACCGTTTAACCTATCGCGGGTAAATGGCGGGCTAAGGCCCTCCAAAAAGGCCCAATAAACAACAAGGAGAGGATATGCAGTTCTACAACGTAAAGACTCGGAAAAAGGTTGATGTGCCGGACAGCAGGATCAAAAAGGTGGTCCTGAAGCGTAAGACCGGCGGGCAGACCTATGCCGCCACCGCGGAAGACAATGGCGTCAAAATATTCAAGATTATCAGCAAGGCTCAGTACGATTCTCTAAAAGCCGCCAAAGGATAGGGTGTCAATTAGCCATGTGGTGGTTTAAGAGGGCCGCTTTCCATAAGGCAGAGCCGCAATCCCAGATAATGCATCCCTGGTATCTGGATTACGAGCTGGTGGAAGAGCCTATAAGAGGACTGGTCTGGAGCCTTAATCATACGGACCTGGTGGAAACCCTCTCATCCTGCTGCGGACATCCTGAAAATGAGGAATGGGCTGCCAACAGCAGGGTAGGGTATGTCCTCTATCGGGTGATACGGCCCTCTTTGTGGAAGGTGGTTTTGACGGAAATCCAGAAAGCCAGCGCTTCTTGGAGCGCCGTGGAACTTTTAATAGGGGGACGCAGGGAACAGTCTATGGCCTTCCAGGCTAGACCTTCCGACCCGGAGCGGATCAGGGATGCCTTATACAGGGCCTACCGCCAAACGGAGACAATTGTGGCCCGCCATCTAGACCCGGACTGCTTGTCTCTGAGTCCTGGCGCTAACCTCGTCAACAATTTGTCTAAGACGGCCCGGGTGAGACCTTTGGACAATTTCACAGCATCAAAATAGAGTTCTTTGCTTCATATGATGGGGTTAAGCCGGGCCGGCACCTGGTTTGCCCTCTCTAACTGGCTGGGAGCCGACCTCCCTCCCAGCCGGTTTTCTTTTTCCTACGGTCTTCCCCTAGCGTGAGTCCCACCATCGGCGGCTTTGTATATACAATGCATACCATCTCCCACACTTATCTCAGAGTAAATAGCCGCTGATGCTCGTCCAAAACCCTGGTTTAGATGTTATAATTCCACAGGCTGGCGCCTCTTAGAAACTTGCGCGCCGGCCTATTTTTTTAGACCTCAGGCTTTATGGCTTTCCTCCCTTTCTTACAACCTGCGCCCTCCCTCTCCCCAGAGGCACGGGATCGCGCCCTGCGGCTCGCTACCTGGGAGGGCGTCGCGTCGATTGGCTTCGGCAGCATCATCACCAGCGGGTTCCTGGCTGCCTTCGCCCTTGCCCTGGGCGCCAACAACTTCCAGGTCGGCATCCTGGCGTCCCTGCCCTTCCTCACCCAGCTCCTCCAGCTCCCTTACATCCTGGTTATCGAAAAACTCCGCCGCCGAAAGATCATCGCCGTACCCACCTGGGCCGCCGCCCAGCTTATGTGGTTTCCCATAGCCCTTATTCCCGTTCTGATTGACACCCCCGGGGACCTGGCGGTGTCCGCGCTCATTGTCCTTATAGGCCTTCGAGGCGTTGTCAACTCAGCCACCAACTGCGCGTGGAATAGCTGGATGCGAGACCTTATCCCCCAGCAAATCCTGGGGCTGTTCTTCTCACGAAGGCTCGCCTGGGCCACCCTGGCCGCCGCGGTCTTTGGCCTGTCCGCCGCCTTCTTTGTCGACTACTGGAGCGACCGCAACCCCGCTGAAGACGAGGTCTACGCTTACACCCTAGTCCTGCTCTTCGGCGCCGCCTTTATGGGCATGACCAGCCTTTTCTTGATGACGCGTATCCCTGAGCCTCAAATGTCCCCCGCCGAAGGAAAGCCCCTCTCCATTCGCGAAGCCTTGACTGTCCCGCTTAGGGATAAAAATTTCCGGCAGCTTCTAAAATTCCTCTTCTGCTGGGGCGTAGCTCTCAACCTCGCTACCCCATTTTTTGCCGTCTATATGCTCAACGAGCTGGACTACCCCGTGTCCGCCGTCATCCAGCTTAGCGTCTTAAGTCAGATGGCCAACGCCCTGTCCCTCAGGATGTGGGGCCTTCTGGTGGACCGCTTCAGCTCCAAGACTGTCCTGTCCATGGGCGCCTCCCTTTACGCCCTGGTCATCCTCGGCTGGGCCTTAAGCACCCTGCCCGAAGGCTACTCCGCCACCCTTCCTATCCTCGCCGCCCTCCACCTCATGGCGGGCGTCGCCGCCGCCGGCGTGTCCTTGGGAATCAGCACCATCGGCATGAAGCTGGCGCCCCAGGGCCAGGCCACCTCCTATCTCACCGCCGCCTCCCTCGCCACCAACATCGGCACTGCCATCGGCCCCCTCCTGGGCGGCCTCTTCGCCGACTTCTTCAGCGTTCGCGACCTTCAAATAAACTTCTCCTGGACCAGCCCTGCCAGGAACATAGACCTGGGAATCGTTCATCTCAACGGCTACGACTTTCTGTTCGTTATCGCCTTTATCCTGGGAGTCGGCACCCTCAATCTCCTGAGCACCCTCAAGGAGCAGGGAGATGTCAGCAAAGAGGAGGCCCTCGGCGCGCTGATGGCCCACACCCAGGACACCACCCGGGCCGTAAGCTCCGTCCCCGGCCTGGGCTTCGTCGCCAGCTTCCCTTTGACTCGATTGGGCCGGGTCCCCGGCCTGGATGTAGCCCTTGGCGTGACCGCTTACCAGGTGTCGGAGACCCTGCGCACCGCCGCTGCCGCTGCCGCCCGCGGCGGCCGGGCCACGGCCAGCATAAGAAGCCTGGTCGGTGATACGGCTAAGGAGTTGGTGGAAAGCATGGGCCACGTCGGCGTCCACGGCTACCAGGTCGCGCGGCACGTGGCCCGGGGCGCTATGCACGCCTCCGACGAGGTCAAGGAGGAGGTAGGCCATGCCGCCCATCAGACCATGGTCAGCGTCTTCGACGTACTGGCCGAGGGCGCCAAGGCCGACCATGAGCAGGTCCTATGGGGCGCCGCCTATGGCCTGCTGGAAGGGGCCGAGGAGATTGGCGCCGACCTCTTCGACACCGCCGGCCAGGCCCTCAAAAGCGCCAAGGAAATCGCCGAGCAGACTGGTCTTGAGCCCGACGCCGTCGCCAGCCAGGTCGCCACCGGCCTCTCCCTCGCCGCCCGCGCCCGCGGCCCCGAGGCCGTAGCCAAAGTCGACGCCGCCATCAAGCAGCATGAGGAGTCCTCCAACTCCACGGAGGCAGACAAGAGCGGGCCGTCTCACACTGACAGCAAAGGGTAAGTACGCGCATCATTGGGGCCGGGATGCCCTTGTCACATCTGGTCCCCCCTCTTCTCCTATTTCAAGGGAGAAGAGGGGGATAGGGGATGATGAGGTGATCCTTCATATCTCTTACCCTTCCAGCAGGCTGTACTCAGTCCCGATGCAGTCGGGAAAGGGGCCAGGGGATGGAATCCCTACTGAGGGGAGGTCTGCTTTTTCATGTTACCTGGTGATGGAATCGTGAGGCCCAACGCCCCCTTTCCTGCAAACCATCCTTCACCCTAAGTTGACAACGGCCTTCCCCTTGCTATATTAAAGGTTGCGCACAACGACAGAAAATAAACACCTAGGCAGCAAATAAGGAGGCTATCCTTGAAGTACAACGTCATCTCCGGCGATTCGCACGTAGATATGAGCTGGCTACCCGGCGACCTCTTCGTCAAAAATTGCAGCAAACCCAAGCTTCGGGATCTCATGCCACGCATCGTCGAGACCAAGGACGGCCTTCGATGGATCGCTGAGAAGGACAACGTCCTCGGCGTCGCCCAGTCCGCCGGATTCGAGTTCATCAAGCCCCAGCCCGGAAGATGGCGCCGCACCGACAAGATGCTGGCCGCCGGCTTCTACGACGGCCCCGCCCGCCCCGTCGACCCAGAGCTTCGCCTCAAGGACATGATGACCGACGGCGTAGACTGCGAAATCCTCTACGGCATCACCGGCGCAGGCAAGAACCTCCACCAGGACGATGTCATCGCCGAGGTCTACCGCACATACACCGACTGGGCTAATGAGTTCGCCGGCAGCTATCCGGGCCGCTGGTATGTCCTCGCGCCCCTGCCCTTCCACGACGGCAAGCTGGCCGCCGCCGAGGCCCGGCGTGCCTCCAAGCTCAAGTACGTCCGTGGCTTCGACCTCATGGCCAGCCAGTGCAAACATCCCATCTACGCCCGTGACGGCTATTGGGACGAGCTGTGGGAAGTCGTCAACGACACCGGCCTCTCCATCTCATCCCATCTTGGCGGCGGGCGCATCCCTGTCCAGGACCCGCCCGGCGGCAGCACCGCCTTCGTCATTGAAGGCCGCAAAGCCAACCAGAACGAGATCGCCTGGCGCGGCGTCATGGGCGCGCTGGGACAGCTCAGCGGCGTTCAGTATATGTGCGCCTTCCTCATGAACGGCGCCTGCCAGAAGTACGAAAACTTTAAGTTTGTAATGGGCGAGGCCGGCACTGGCTGGATACCCTTCATCCTCAACCGGCTGGACCACGCCTACAGCGAGCAGTACTTCGAGAGGATTGTCAAGAACCCGCCCATGCCTGAGCCGCCCAGCTACTACTGGGCCAGGCAGGGCTACACCACCTTCCAGGAAGAGCCCAGCGCCGGCCAGCTGGCCCACCTCGTCGGCATCAACAACGTCATGTGGGGCAGTGACTATCCCCACCCCGACAGCACCTGGCCCGATTCCCAGGAGGTCATCCACGAAGCCCTGGGTAACCTCAAACCCGCCGACTTGAAGAAAGTCCTCCGCGACAACGCCATTAAACTCTACAACGTGGGCAAGTAACCCTGTCCGCCACGCCGCCCCGACCGCCGAAAGGCTTCGGGGCGGCTTTTCTTTTTAGGGGGCGCCCTGTGCCCTTCCCAATCTACATCACCACTATCTTTGCTTTACTGACTGCTATCCTTTTCTCGCTGTCTATCGCATCCGCCAACGGCATCCACCCCAGCAGCGAGGAAATCTTCAACGGCCCCATAGGCCCTTACACCGCCCGCGTCCTGGCCGTCCGGCAGGGCAGCCAGTTCCACCTCACCATCGCCATAGTCGACACCAGCAGCGCCATCCTCCCCTCGCGCCCCACCGTAGTCGTGCGAGGCCAAAGCGTCGCCGAACCCGGCCTTACCATCGGCCCAGCCACTGCCGAGCCCTCCAGCGCGGGCGAGCAGTGGCATACCGTCACCTTCCCGGCTCCCAAGCCCAGCCAGTGGCGCTTCCACATGACCATCAACGGCCCTCTGGGCCAGGCCTCTACCAACTTTGAAGGCCCCATCCGCGAAGGCGGCGGCTTCAACTGGTTTTACCCCATCGCCGCCATCGCCGCCCTGGCCGGCGCTTGGGGATACCTTGCCTGGCGTAGAAACCAGGCCTTGAAGAAAATAACCCGCCTCAAACAAAGCCCCTAATCTTGCCGGCTGTTATTACTGCGATTCGCCTCTTGCGAGATTCACGGAGCCAGTCATTTTCCGCGATGGCTGGCTGTGGAAGAATCTCCTCAAGTTCTCCCCCTTCGGCCTGGAGGGCGAAGAGGGATTAAGGGGATGAGGTCGTGCCAAATGAGAACAAGGTTAACTATTTCCAATAAACAGCCCTCATAAAACCGCACCTTGCGCCCCCGCGCTTCCACCACTACACTTTCCCCCATCCTTCTCTGAGGCCTCTCATGCCTATCAATCTGGTCACCATACCGCTCAATCAGTTGGACGACTTCACCTACCGATGCTTCCGCGCCATGGGCGTCCCCGACGACGAAGCCCGCATGTGCGCCAATGCCCTCATGCAAAGCGAGCTCCACTGCCTCCCCGGCCAGGGCCAGGGCGTCCGACGCCTTCCCAACTACTACGAGCGCATCACTAAAGGCCACGTCAAGCCCGGCGCCCCGTTCCAAATCGTGAAAGAAAGCTCTGCCCTCGCGCTGGTCGACGCCCATAACGGCCTCGGCTCGCCCATCGGCCAGAAATCAATGCGACTCGCCGCCAAGAAAGCCAAGGCTTCGGGCGTCGGCACCGTCATCGTCAGAAACAGCACCCACTACGGCTCCTCCGCCGTCCACGCCCGCATCGCCGTCGATAACGACTGCATCGGCATCGCCATGACCAACGCCGGGCCCGAGATGGCCCCCTGGGGCGGCAGCCAGGGCCGAGTAGGCACCAACCCCTGGGCCATCGCCGCGCCCACCGGCGGCCCCTTCCCCGTTGTCCTCGACATCGCCCTCACCACGGCAGGCAAAGGCATGATGCGATGGTACGCCCGTGAGGGCAAGAAGATGCCCCTGGACTGGGCATTGACGCCTGACGGCCACGAGACCGACGACCCCAACGCCGCCATGGCGGGCGCTCTTTTGGGCATCGGCAGGCACAAGGGCTACGGCCTCGCCATGATGACCGACGTGTTGACCGGCGTCATCAGCGGCGGCGGCTTTGGTCTCGCGCCCTATTCCGGCCCGATTCAAGACTGCTCCCACACCTTCATCGCCCTGGACATCGCCTGGTTCATGCCCGTGGCCGAATTTAAGTCGCGAATGGACGCCTTCGTTAAAGAGGTCAAGTCCAGCAAGCGGCGCCCGGGCTTCGACGAAATCCTCGTCCCCGGCGAGTTCGACTACCGCCAGGAGCAGCACTTCCGCAAGCACGGCTGCCAGATAGACCCTGTAATAGTTGAAGAGCTACGCCAACTAGCCAAAACATTGAAAATAGACTCCCCATTTAAGAAATAGAGATCCCAATATGTCATTCTGAGCGAAGTCGGTACTCCGACGTAGTCGAAGAATCTGTTCTGACGGCTGACACGCTACACTCTCACGCGATACGTCAGGCCGGATCCCTCAATCTCTCAGCGTGACAAAAGCAGGCCACATGCCCCAACTTCTTTTCCCCCTCGCCAAACAGGTGGGCCGAGTGCCCTCCATGACCCTGCCCCTGGATGCCAAACAAGATGCCCGATTCAAGAAGCTCATGGAAGAAGCGGTCATGGTGGACCTCCACGAGCACCCCATGGTCCTGCCCGACGACATGACAAACATCATCGAATACCTCCGCGTCGGCGACTACGATTGGGGGTATCAGGCCGCGGAGCATGGCGGCTGGGCCGCGGTGGCGACGGCCAACTGCTTCCGAGGCATGGCCAAAAACCGCGAGCTATCATATATCTCCTTCGAAGACCTGGCCGACGAGGTCGGCATGATGGTGGCCCACATGGTCCAGCACAAAGACTCGGTGGTCAAGGTCACTACCGCCGACGAGATCCTGAAAGCCAAGGCCTACGGCAAGGTAGGCTTCATGCCCACCGTCGAGCACATGGCCCTCGGCGACCAGATCCAGCGCGTCGATACCCTCTACGCCCTCGGCGTTCGCATCGCCGGCCTCACCTACAACCTCCAGAACAACCTCGGCTCGGGCCTCACAGAGCGCCACGACGCCGGCCTCACCAAATTCGGCATCGACGTCGTCCACCGCATGAACGACCTGGGCGTCGCAGTGGATGTGTCCCACGCCGGCATGCAGACCGCCCTGGACGCCGTCAAGCACTCCAAGGCCCCCATCCTTTTTAGCCACAACGCCGCCTACACCCTGCGGCCCACCTGGCGCACTCGAAAGGACGAGGAACTGAAAGCCTGCGCCAAGAAGGGCGGGCTGGTGGCCGTCACCGCCGTACCCAACTCCCTCAGCGACGATCCCAAGCACAATATCAATGTCGTCCTCGACCATTACGATTATCTAGTCAAACTCCTGGGCATCGACCACGTCGCCATCGGCACTGACACCCTCATCGGCGACCACGTGGCGTATCACAAGCTCATGCTGCCGGGTATGCTGCGCCAGTACCCCGTGCCCTACCTGGACGGCCTCGAGTCCCCAGCCGACGGCAAAAACCTTATCCGGGGCTTCATCCTCCGAGGCTACACCGACCCCCAGATTAAAAAACTCGCCGGCGAAAACGCCCTCAATTTCCTCAGAAGGACGGTAGGTTAGTTATGGAAAAACGACTTCAAGGCAAAGCTGTTCTAGTAACCGGCGCCGCGTTAGGCTTCGGCGCGGGCATCGCCCGCGCCCTGGGCCGCGCCGGCGCCCGCGTCCTCGCTACCGACGTCAACGACGCCAATCTGGCCCGCTCCGTCGCCGACATGAAGTCCGACGGTTCCGACGTCGTGTCCCTCCACCTGGACGCCGCAGACCTTAAGGCCTTCCAGTCTGCCGTCAACCAGGTGGTGAGCAAGCATGGCCGCATCGACGCCATTGTTCACGCCGGCGTCATCATGCCCCTCCAGGCCTGGGAGGATACCCCTGAGGAGCAGTGGTGGCGCGAGATGCGCGTCAGCTTTGGTGGCTACATGAACGGTGCCCGCGCTGCCTGGGAGGCGATGAAGCGGCAGGGCGGCGGCCATATCATCGGCATCGCCAGCGGCTCCAGCTTCCGAGGTTATAAGAACGAAGTCGTTTACTGCGCCGGCAAGCACGCCATCGAAGGCTTTATCAAGGCCCTGGCCCTGGAGGCCGTGCCCTACAAGATTTCGCTCAACGCCGTCGGCCCGGGCAAGCGCATCAAGCCCACCGCCCTGGGCTGGGACCAGATACAGCGCACGCCGCCGGCAGTCCGTGACCAGTGGTTCGACGCCGCCGAGTTGGGCAAGGCCTTCGTCTGGCTCATATCCCAGCCGCCGGGCAAGTATACCGGCCTTCGATTTGACGCCGGCCCCATCTACGACACCATCACCAAAGAAGGCTGGGACTTCAAGTTCGCCCCCGAGAAGGTCTCCACTCTTCCCGAAGATGTGAAGTACCGCATGAACTGGCACGCCAACTACGACAAGGTGAACGGGTAATGATTATTCGCCATCCCGTGCCTCTGCTGACCAAGGAGACCAAGCCCCTCCTCCTCACCAAGCGCAACACCTGCCTCGTCTGCGTCGACATGCACAACCCCTTCTCGGACCGCAATGGCCTCCTCGCCCAGCGAATCAAGGCCAAAGTCCTGGACCGCGAGTTCGACGAATATTTTCACCTCCTCCGCCTCATCACCCCCAACATCCCGCGAGTCCTAGACGCCTGCCGGAGCCTCGGGGTCAGCGTCGCTTATAGCTGTCTAGGCTATAAGAAAGGCGAAAAACCCTCCGAGTTCCAGAAAGCCACCGGCTGGGAGTGGGACCTGGACGGCCCCCTGGGCGGCTTCCCCCATGCCTGGAGGCCCCTGCCCGATGAGCCTGTCTTCTCCAAGCCCGCCTGGAGCGCCCTCGCCAACCCCAAATTTGAACGATGGCTTAAAGACAACAAGTTCAACAACGTTGTCCTCATGGGCTGCTACTTCGACTTCGGTGTGCGCCAGACCGCCATGGAGCTAAACGACCGCGGCGTCAGCAGCCTCGTCATCACCGACTGCTCCGCCGGCACCACCCAGTTTGGCCACGACTATACCTTCGACAGCATCAGCCAGGGCCTCATCAAGCTCCGCTACACCGGCGAGCTTCTAGGTCTCTTTGACGTTATGAAACAGCAGGGGAAGGTGTTGGTCTAACGCTGAAATCATTATCACCTGAGGATTACTAAATGCCGTGTCCCTGCTTCATATTTCCTCTCCCCTCGTGGGAGAGGACTAAGGTGAGGGGTAAACACTGGAGGCACGTTCCTTTATCAGTGCCACCTGCCACGCTGCGAAATCTCCTTTCCCCCGCTCAGTGGGGGAAGGTTAGAAAGGGGGGTCCAATCCCATGATCCAGACCGTCCTCGGTCCCATAAAAGAAAAAGACCTCGGCGTCTGCCTGCCTCACGAGCACATCTGGTGCGACCAGAACCTCGGTCCCCGCCTCGACCTCCTGGGCGCGACGCGAGACCCCGCCGGCTTCATGAAGCTGGACAGTTTCGACCGCGTCGTCGGCGAGCTCAAGGCCTACAAGGCCGCCGGCGGCGGCGCCATCATCGAGGTCACCTGCCAGGGCTGGGGCCGCGACCTGGACATGCTGGCCCGCCTCTCCTACGAGTCGGAAGTCCACATTATCTCCACTTCCGGCTATTACATCGAGCCTCACATGCCGTGGCATATCAGCGAGTGGTCGGTGGAAAAAATCGCCGACCACATCACCCGCGAGATTACCGAAGGCATCGGCCCTGACAAGCGGCGCTGCGGCCTCTTCAAGTCCGCCATCCACCGCGCTCGAGTCGAAGGCCCGGAGCTAAAAGCCCTCAAGGCCATCGCCATTGCCCAGAAGCGCACCGGCGCCGCCATCACCTCCCACACCACCGGCGCGCGGCGCATGGAAGTCCCCGGCGGCGTCGCCGGCGTCCACCAGACCGAAATCCTCGCCGCCGAGGGCGTGGACTTGCGGCGTTTTATCGTCGGCCACGTCGACGAGCGCCCTGACATCGACGTGTTGTCCAAGCTGGCCGATAAAGGCTCTTTCATCCAGTTCGACGTCATCGGCAAAGAGCACTACCTCTTTGACGAGACCCGCGCTGAGATAGTCCATGCCTTAATCGGACGAGGTTATGTAAATCAGCTCATGATCTCCCACGACCGCAACCGTGACCACGAGATGCGCTACAGCGGCAGCACCGGCTACTGCCACATCTTCGAGACCTTTCTGCCCCGCCTCCGCAAGCTGGGCGTCACCGAAGCCCAGATCAACACCATCATGGTCAAGAACCCGGCCAAGGCCTTGTCGATGAACTAACCTTGTTGTGCTAAAGTGTCCCTAACAAAGGGTGAGGTACCGCCATGAAATACAACCTCGTCTCCGGCGACTCCCACGTAGACCTCAGCTGGCTCCCCGGCGACCTCTTCAAAGCCAACGCCCGGCCCCACCTCAAAGACAAAGTCCCCCAGGTCCACGACACCCCTGAAGGCCCCCGATGGGTGGCGGAAGGCCGCGTCCTCGGCGTCGTCCACGGCGCGGGCCACGGCTTCGTCCAGGCCCGCCCGGACATGCGCCGCCGCATCCAGCGCATGAAAGAGGCCGGCTTCTACGACGGCAAGCCCCACCCCGTCGACCCGGAACTGCGACTCAACCACATGGCCGTGGACGGCATCGACGCCGAGATTCTTTACGGCATCACCGGCACCGGCATGAGGCTTAAAGACCACGAGACTATCGCTGAGACGTATCGCATTTATAACGATTGGGTGGCCGACTTCTGCGCCACCAACCCAGGGCGATGGTATGCCCTCGCCTGCGTCCCCATCCACGACCCCAACCTCGCCGCCCAGGAGCTGCGACGCGCCGCCAAAAGCGCCTACGTCCGCGGCGCCGATTTAATCGCCAGCGAGGTCACCCACCCCATCTACGTCCGTGACGGCTACTGGGACCCACTATGGCAGGCCGTGGCGGACACCCAGGCCCCCGTCTCCTTCCACGTCGGCGGAGGCCGAATCCCCGTGCCCAAGCCCCCCGGCGCCGCCGCCGACCCCGCATTCGGCCAGGAAGTCGGCCAGAACGACCTCTCCTTCCAGGGCGTCACCCAGGCCCTGGGCCAGTTCTCCTGCGTCCAGTGGCTCATTGGCATCATATACAGCGGCGCCTGCGAAAAGTTCCCCAATTTCCGTTTTGTCATGGGAGAAAGCGGCGCGGGCTGGATACCCTTCGCCCTCAACCGCATGGACCACATATATAAGGATGCTGCCCTGGACAAAAAGTTCGATCCGCCCATGTCCCTCCTCCCCAGCGAGTACTGGTTCCGCCAGGGCGCGACGACCTTCCAGGAAGAGCCCTGCGTCGGCGATATGGCCCACCTCGTCGGCGAGGACAACCTTATGTGGGGCAGCGACTACCCCCATCCCGACGGCGTCTGGCCCGACTCCAAAGAAGTCATCCACGACACCATGGGCCAACTCAAGCCAAAGGTCCTCAAAAAAATCGTCTGCGACAACGCCGTCCGTACATACCGAATGGGCAAATAGCAAGTCACAGGCGTCAGGACAGCCGTTGTTGACAGAGGGTTGAGGCTAGTAAAAAGAGGAATGCCTGTCATTCTGAGCGAAGTCGGTAATCCGACGTAGCCGAAGAATCTGTTGCCACTGGAATGCAGGCCCCATCCTCTGATAGGCGGCATCACCGCTTGCATAGGGGCGAGGTTGCCTCGCCCTTCCTTCTCCTGCTACTTATCCTTCCCTTTCTCATACCCCGCCGCCTTAATACACGCCGCCCAGTGGCCCGTCGCCACCTCCCGCAGCTCCGGCGCCGTCGATTTGCTCTACGCCGTCGCCGACCCACGCGTCAGGTACGAATAGCATGGCGCGAGCAGCTCCCATCGACGCTCCGTCGGACTCCTTCCAATTCGACAGCTTGTGGGCGCTGACCGCCAAACGGCTGCTGCGACATAAGGTCGCCCTGGCGGGACTGGTCGTCATCGGCGTCATCGCCCTCGCCGCCATCTTCGCCCCCATCATCAGCGCCGACCCCAACGCCCAGGACTACACCGTCATCAACCACGGCCCTAGTTTCTCCCACTGGTTCGGCACCGACTATCTGGGGCGGGACATCTTCAGCCGGGTAGTCCACGGCGCTCGGGTTTCCCTAATGGTCGGCATTTTCACTCAGGTCATAATCCTCGCCATCGGTCTGCCCCTCGGCGCCCTGGCGGGCTACATAGGCGGCAAGACTGATAACTTCCTGATGAGATTCGTTGACATCATCTACGCCTTCCCCGACCTCCTCTTTATCATCCTCTTGCGAAGCGTCCTGGGCGGCGGCATCTTCATGCTGTTCCTTTCCATCGCCCTGGTGTCCTGGGTGGATATCGCCCGGCTGGCCCGGGGGCAAGTCCTTGTAGCCAAAGAGATGGACTACGTCAAGGCTGCCAAAGCCCTGGGCGCGCCGCCGCGATGGATATTAATGAAGCACGTGCTGCCCAACTCCATCGGCCCCATCATCGTCGCCGTCACTTTCGCCGTGCCGCGGGCCATCTTCATCGAGACCGCCCTGAGCTACATTGGCATTGGCGTCCGCCCGCCGACGCCCAGCTGGGGGTCCATGGTCCAAGACGGCTACTCGCTAATCTTCGCCTCTCCTCATCTGGTCCTCTTCCCCACCATCGCCATCGGCCTGCTAATGATGGCTTTCACCTTTCTCGGCGACGGCCTCCGCGACGCCCTGGACCCCCGCGCCCCGCTCCGCGCCCGCACCTCCCACCGAATCACACTCAGCTCCTGACGCCTGGTGGCCCGGAACTTTAGCCCGTACATTCTTCGTTATGGTAAGGCTTGTCTTGCTACCACAAGCCTTTTGTGCGAGATGGTACCGAGAGTTTCCTTCTGGTTCTCCCTCTTCTCCTATAGCAAAGGAGAAGATGGAGTTAGAGGGTGATGAGGTGATCCTTATTTTCCTTCCCCTTCCAGCAGGCTGTACTCAGTCCCGATGCAGTCGGGAAAGGGGCTAGGGGATGGTATCCCGCCTATGACTAGGTTGGTATCAAACATCAAGGTTTTGATGGAGAGGAACAGAACGGGAGCTAACCCCACGGCACCTGGCGGACTCCTCAAATTTCTGTTAAATTAGGATGAAAATGCAACTAAGAGGTGCGCATGGTTAAGTACAACCTTATTTCAGGTGACTCCCACGTAGATATGAGCTGGCTCCCGGGAGACCTCTTCGTCAAGAACTGCTCCAAGCCTGAACTGCTGGAGCTTATGCCCCGCATAGTGGAGACAAAGAAGGGCCTCCAGTGGATCGCCGAAAAGGACAACGTCCTCGGCGTCGCCCAGTCCGCAGGCTTCGAGTTCATCGCCCCCACCCGCGGACGTCGCATGCGCACCGACAAGATGCTGGACGCCGGCTTCTACGACGGCCCTGCCCGCCCCGTCGACCCCGAACTGCGCCTCAAGGACATGATGACCGACGGCGTGGACTGCGAAATCCTCTACGGCATCACCGGCTCAGGCAAGAACCTCAAACAGATGCCTGTGGTGACCGAGGTCTATCGAATTTATAACGACTGGGTCAACGAGTTCGGCGCCAGCTACCCCGGCCGATGGTACGGCCTGGCATGCCTCCCCGTCCACGACTCCAAGCTGGCCGCCGCTGAAGCCCGGCGCGTCGCCAATCTCAAATTCATCCGCGGCTGCGACCTCATGGCCGGCGGCCTCAACTACCCCCTCTACGCCCGCGATGGCTACTGGGACGGCCTCTGGGAAGCCATGGTGGACATCAACATGCCCATCTCCTTCCACATCGGCGGCACCCGCATCCCCATCGGCACTACGCCCGACATGGAGACCGGCTTCGCCGTCCAAGGCCGAGACTTCACTCAGAACGAGCAGGCTTTCCAACTGGTGCGCGGCGCCCTGGGCATGTTCTCCATGGTGCAACACATGATGTCCATGATCGCCTCCGGCGCCCTGGACAAGTTCCCCAAGCTCAAGTTCGTCATGGCCGAATGCGGCGTGGGCTGGGTCCCCTTCGCCCTGGACCGCATGGACCACGTCTACCACGACGGTATGTACGAAAACAAGTTCACCAGTCCTTCCATGAAGATGAAGCCCAGCGAGTACTGGGCCCGCAACGGCATGACCACCTTCCAGGAAGAGTACGACGTGGCCGACATGATACCCCTGGTCGGCGAAGACAACATCATGTGGGGTTCCGACTATCCCCACCCCGACAGCGTCTGGCCCGACTCCCATAAAGTCCTGGACCACGCCCTCAACGGCGTCAAACCCAGCATAAGGGCCAAGATCACCAAGGACACCGCCACCAAGCTCTACAAAATCGGCAAGTAGTTCCAACCAAGGAAACTTTTAAGAGGGGCCGCTGTTTCAGCGGTCCCTCTCTTTTTTACTCACACCGACGGCTAGCGTTTGGATGCGTTGGAGTCAAGTCTGAGCACCTCCCTTCGGGTACCCCCTCTTCTCCTATTGCAAAAGAGAAGAGGGGGATAGAGCCTGCCCTGAGCCTGGCCGAAGGGGGGTGATGAGGTGCTTTTTATTTCCTTCACCTTCCAGCAGGCTGTACTCAGTCCCGATGCAGTCGGGGAAGGGGTCAGGGGATGGTATCCCGCCTATGAACAGCGCTGCATTTTCGTGAAAGATGCTACGAAACCATCATCGAGGCCGTCGGCCTCTCCGGTCTCCTCGCCCTAAATACCAGATACGCCGCCACTAAATTCAACAAATTCATCACAATAAACAGCGCGTAATAACTCCCCGTCGTGTCCTTCACCACAGCCCCGATCACCGGCCCCATTCCCAGCGCCACCGTCTGGCTCGGCATCATCAACCCGGATATCGTCCCGTAGGACCCCCGCCCAAAATACTGCGCCAGCATCATCTGCTCCAGCACACCCACAGTCCCCGTCAGCAGCCCGTACACCATCCCGAACACGTACGCCGAGGCCAGCGAGTCAATAAAAGGTATGTAGAGCGCCGTCGCCCCTGTCGCCACCAGGAGGACCATCAACACCCTTCTGGGGCTGAACCGGTCCGCCACATACGCCCACCCCACGTTCGCCACCGACAAAAAAGTGCTGAGGCTGAACACACCAGCGGCCTGCGCCGTCGATATAGACGCCTGGTCCACCAGGAACGGCACCATGCTGTAGCCAATGGTCGCCGCGCCTAGGAGGCTGAGAAACGCCGTGATGCCAATGAGCCAGAAAGCGTTGGTCCTGACAGCCTCCCGCGCGTTCCAGCTCTCCTCAGGCGAAAGCGGCGATGGTTGGCCCTTGCTGTGTCCCGGATTCGACGCGATAGCCGCGCCGGCCTCCCGCCCCGTCTCTGCCTTCGCGCCGTCTGGCAGAAGGCCGATGTCCTCGGGCTGGCGACGCATTACCGCCACCAGCGGCAGAATCAGCGCGAAGCTCGCTATCCCCAGCCCTCGATATGCGTTGCGCCACCCCCATCGCCCCGCCACCGCCGATATTATCTGTATATTGATGGCGCCGCCCAGGGGCCTGAAAGTAGAGCTTATAGCCAGCGCCAGGTTCCGCCGTCGACGGAAGAAGTTTACCGCCGTCGTCCTCGGCACTACCCCTATCACCACCGGGTTGCTGATGGCGCGCCCCACAATGTACGCTGCGTAGAAATGCCACACGGCGTGTATCCCTGCCAGCCCAAAGAAGCACACCCCCGCCGCTATAAGCCCCGCCGGCATAAGCCATCGAGGCCCGTGCCGGTCCGCCAGCCTTCCCACCAGCGGCGATATCAGCCCCGACGTCCACGTTCCAATGCTCACCGCCAGCGCGATAGTGCTGCGGTTCCACCCTGTCTCATCGAAAATGAAGTTCTGAATGGCGCCCAGGACTATCTGCGTGAACCCCGTGGCAGCAAAGGTCGCCAGGGCCGCCATGGCCAGCACCAGCCAGCCGTAGTAAAAGGGCGTCGGGGGCCGCCAGTCCAGCGCCGACCGCAAGGCCTTAATTAGCAAAGGTCTGAAGCCACAGACTCGACTAAAACGCAGGCCGCTGCAAATAAGCTGGCGTCATCTTCCTCGGTATTAACTGCCCGTCGCCTGGCTTCCCTAGCAGCTTCCCGCCGTCCACCATAACCTTCCCCCTCAGCAGCACCGTCGTCGGCCACCCCTGCACCTCCCAGCCCTCCCACGGGCTGTAGTCCCGCACGTGCAGGTCCTTCATCGTCAGTTTTTTCTTTAACTTGGGGTCGATAATGCAGATGTCGGCGTCGCTGCCGATGGCGATGACCCCCTTCCGAGGGTAGAAGCCCAGCATCCTGGCGGCGTTGGTGGACGTGATGTCGGCATAGCGCTCCAGGCTCAGCCCACGCTTCACCACCGCCTCCGAATACACCACCCCCATACGTATCTCGATGCCAATGTTCCCGCCTCGCATGTCCAGCACGTTGCGGCCCGCAATCTTGTCTGTGTATGTAGTAAATCCGCTGTCCGTTGCCGTGACGGTAAGCTCGCCATGAAGCAGCCCCTTCCATAATCGCTGCTTGTCCTCTTCATACTTCAACGACGGATAAGTATGAAACTTCATCCCGTCGGAGGCCTTGTAGTTGTCGGCGTTGAAGCTTAGCGCCAGGGTCAGCACCTCGCCGTACACCGCCATCCCGTCGCTTCGCGCCTCCTCGATAGCCTCCAGCCCCTCCTTGGCCGTCACATGGACAAAATACATCCCTACGCCCGTCTTCTTCGCCAGCCGGACCACCCGCTGGAACGCCATCTCCTCCACCAGGTTGGAATGGACCTTGGAGATGTGCGGCCAGTCCCACCACCCCATCTGCTTGGCGATGAGGTAGTTGTACATCGTCAGCTCGTCGTCCGCCCCGTGCACCGCCAGCATCCCATCTTCCCTCTGCATCACCCGCATCAGCGCGTCCAGCCGCCCCATGTCAATCTTGGCGACGACGCTGTACGACGGCCTGTGCCCCTCCGGCCTCGTGTCCGTAGTGAAAATCTTGACGCTGGGAAATCCCGCCCTCACCAGCTCGCCATACCGAGAAATCGCGTCGGGCGTGCTCTTGTCTGTATAAACACAGTGCGTCGAATAATCGGTGTAACCCTGCCCCTTCCACACCTTCATGAAATCGTGGACGCCTTTGACTAAATCGCCTTCATTAGGCACCGGCGCAAAGTCCACCACCGTCGTCGTGCCGCCCCATATCGCCCCCAGCGTGTGGTCCAACGGCCCCGCGTTGGGCATGTCCGGCACGATTTGCGGTATGTTCGGCTGGAGGTTCGACGCCGCATGTATGTGCGGCTCGATGCCCCCCGGCACCACAATCCGCCCCTCGGCGTTGACGATGCGCTTAGCCTCCATCGGCACCGACTCCGGCGCCGCCACCACCACAATCCTCTCCCCGATAATCCCCACATCCCACTTCCCCACACCCGCAGACGTCACTACCGTCCCGCCCTTTATCACCGTGTCCAGCATATCGCCCTCCTGCCTCTAACCCCTGCCAAAGAATGAGCCGATTGTAGTCCTAGCCTGGTAGGTGTCAAGTCGGCCATAGGCTGCGTCCTAAAATCTCGCTATACTACCGCCATCCCTTGAGGTAGAACGCCATGCCAAAAGAAACTCTTCGAGTCGGCATCATCGGTGCGGGGCGATGGGCCCAGTTCGCCCACCTGCCTGCCTGGAGCCGTCAGCAGAACGTCAAACTCGTCTGGGTCTGTGACATCGACGAGGCCCTCGCCGGTCAGATGTCTAAAGAGTACAACGCGCCTCACGCCACCACCAACTGGCAGAAAGTCGTCTCGCGCCCTGACCTGGACATCATCGATATCTGCACTCCCTCCCAGACCCACTATGAAATCGCTCAGGCTGCCATCGCCTCCGGCAAGCACGTCCTCTGCGAAAAGCCCGTCAACTATGACTTCCGCAAGACCCTCGCCCTCAGCCAGGAGGCCAAGCGAAAGCGCCTCAAGACCAAGCTAGGCTTCACCTTCCGCTACACTCCGGGCGTCCGCTACGCCAAGTCGCTTATCGACGAAGGCTTCGTCGGGCGGCCCCTCATCTTCAACGGCTACGAGCAGAACTCTCAGTGGCTCAACCCCCAGACGCCCCTGCGCGACTCCCAGGTCAAGACCGAAAAGCCCGGCATCAACGTCGCCTCCCTGGAAGGCTACGGCGCGCCTATCATCGACATCAGCCGATGGTGGGTCGGCGCCGACTATACCAGCGTCGTCGGCACCATGCGCAACTTTATCCCCGAGCGCGCCATCCGCGGCAAGACCGGCCTGCACCGCGTCAACATCGACGACGGCGATGTCTTCCTGGCCGAATACGCCAACGGCGCCTTCGCCACTATCCAGACCAGCTTCTGCACCGTCGGCAACTTCCCCGGCGTCGAGGCCCGCTTCTACGGCGACAAGGGCGCGATAATCGTCCGCGTCGTCGAGGAGTTCGGCGTGCCCGAGACCGTCCGTGCCGCCAAGCCGGACAGCATCGAATACAAGCAGCTGGACATCCCCCGCCGCTTCTTCCCCCGCGACTACGTCCCCGGCGAGTCTGCCAGGAACACTTTCTATACCAACCTCGTCACCGATTTTGTCGAGGAGATTCACGACGGCGGCGCCAGAAATCAGGGCAACTTTGACGACGGAGCCTGGGTCCAGGAGATGATTAACGCCGTCGAAATTTCCCACCATCAGCGCCGCTGGGTGGACCTCCCCCTCCCTCGATAACCATGGATACGCAAGCCAAGTACTTCGACCGCGCCCTGGACCACTTCCTGCGGTTCTTCTACGCCCACCACCCCGTGGACGCCACCTTCATCGGCGTACATGACTACGACGGCAACCTTCCCGACTTCTCGCCTGGCGGCGTCCACTCCCTCCTCTACGCCCTCGCCCGCCGAGGCCGCGAATTGCGGGCCATCTCCCCCGCCTCCCTCACTCACACCCAGGCCCTCGACAAAAAGCTGGTCGAAGGTTTCATCGCCACCCGCACCTGGGAATACTCCTCCGGCTTCCTGATAAACCACTGCCCGGCCGTCTACTCCGGCGAGGCCGCCCTTGGCCTCATCGCCCTTCTCCGCCGACCCTTCGCCCCTATACAGCAACGCGCCGAGTCATTAATCCAGCGCCTTGAGGCCATCCCCGCCTTCCTACAACAAGCCCAGGCCAACCTTCAGGACGCGCCCCCATCATGGACTGACCGGGCCATCAAGGAGTGCGTCGGCGCACGTATATTGATCGATAAAGGCATCCCCATCCTCGCCAAACAGGAAGGCTTCGCCAGCTCTACCCTCAATTCCGCCCTCACGAAAGGAAGTGCCGCCTTCGCCAAGTTCCAGCACTTCCTGGAATCCGACCTGCGCCAACGCCCCAGCGACGCCTACTCCTGCGGCCCCGAAGCCCTGGACATCATCATCAAAAAGTGCCATTTCCTCAAAGAGTCCGCCGCCGAAATCGAGGCCTACGCCTTGGAGCAGTTCCACACCTCCCGCGCCCTCCTGGAGGCCGGCGCCCTCAAGATGGGCGTCCGCGACTACCCCACCGCCCTGGCCCTCCTCGATGACCATCAGGCCAGCGCCAGCGGCTTCTACGCCAGCCACCAGCGCCACCACGACGCCGTCCGCGCCGCCGCCATAGAACACCACCTCTTCGCCTGGCCCGAGGACTATGACATCCAGTTCGTCCAGCAGCCGCCCTGGCTCCGCGAGGCCGCCCCATACCTCTACGTCCTCCCCTACCATTCCGAGCCCGCCTTTGACCACCTCCCCTTCGTCGATTACATGATGCGTCCCATGCCCGACGACCCCTCCGCCCATAAACCCTTCCTCCGCGCCAACAACGACAGCGTGGTCAAGCTCAACTACGTCGTCCACCACGGCGGCCTGGGCCATCACATCCAAAACTATTACGCCTACCGCGCCAAGTCGCGCATAGGGCAGATTGCCGCCGTCGATGTCGCCTACCGAATCGCTATGCTCAGCGGCGGCACGTTGTGCGAGGGCTGGGCCCAATATACCGTTGACTTGATGGAAGAGATCGGTCTCATGACGCCCTTGGAGAAGTACAGCCAGCACTACGCCCGGATGCGCGCCGCCGCCCGTGCCATCGTAGATGTTAAACTCCACACCGGCCAGTGGAGTTTCGAGACCTGCGAGGCCTTCTATAAAGAGCACGTCAACTTCACGCCCGCCGCCGCCCGCACCGAGACCGTCCGCGACGCTATCATCCCCGGGGTCGGTATGATGTACCTCTTGGGCATCGACGGCATCAAAAACCTCCGCCGCGACATGCAGCGCAAAGAAGGCGCCAGCTTCAACCTCCAGTCCTTCCACGACCGCCTCCTCGCCTACGGCTCTATTCCCGTCCCCCTTATCGCTGAGGCTATGCTAGGCGATTAGACCTGTCATTCTGAGCGAAGTCGGAACTCCGACGCAGCCGAAGAAGCTGGTCCTACTTTAGTCTAGTATCACATTCATTTTCCTGTCATCGCCAAGCAGTTCCCTCCTTCTCCCCTTGTGGGAGAAGGTGCAGGTTGAGGGGTGGAACCCTAGCTCCGCGTAACGGGTGTTATTCAAAGCTTCCATTCAGGAAGTGGGTGGGGTAAAGGTCTGAAACTTCTGTTATCATCTACCCACCAACCGAGGGAGGCCCATCATGCGCACCATAGACGTCATGGCCCAAATCTTAAAGAAGGAAGGCGTCCAGTTCCTCAGCGCCTTCCCCACTACGCCCGTCATCGAAGCCTGCGCCGAGGCTGGCATTCGTCCCGTCATCTGCCGACAGGAGCGCGTCGGTGTCGGCATCGCCGACGGCTTCACCCGCGTCACCAACGCCAATCCTCCAGGCGCCTTCGCCATGCAGTACGGCCCCGGCGCCGAGAACGCCTACGCCGGCGTCGCCACCGCCTTCTCCGACGCCGTTCCCATGCTCCTCCTCCCCTTGGGCCATCCCAGGCATCAGGACGGCATCTTCCCTCACTTCAGCTCCCTTAGGAACTACGCCCCTATTACCAAGCACATCGAGCAGGTCAACTCCCCGGAGCGCATCGCCCCTGCCCTCAGACGCGCCTTCGCCGCCATGAAGATGGGCCGGCCCGGCCCGGCCATGGTAGAGATCCCCGTAGACATTGCCACCTCCCAGGCCGATTCCGCCTTGGCCGAGAACTACCAGCCCGTCAAGAGGACCATGTCCCAGGGCAATCCTGACGATGTCCTCGCCGCCGCCAAGGCCCTTCTCAAGGCCAAAGCCCCCGTCATTCATGCCGGCCAGGGCGTCCTCTACGCCGACGCCACTAACGAACTCATCGAACTAGCCGAACTCCTCCAGGTCCCCGTCGTCACCACTATGGCCGGCAAAAGCGGCTTCCCTGAAGGACACCCCCTCGCCCTCGGCAGCGTCTCCACCACCATGAACGGCGCGGCCTACTCTTTCCTCAAGAACGCCGACCTGGTCTTCGCCATCGGCTCCAGCCTAACCAAGCATGCCATGACCACCCACATTCCCGCTGGCAAGACGATTATCCACGCCACCAACGATTCTATCGACATCTCCAAGGACTACGTGGTGGACTACCCCGTCATCGGCGACGCCAGGCTGGTCCTCCGCCAGTTCATCGAGGCTTGCAAAGACCTCCTGGGCAAGAAGTCGCGCAACGGCAAGACCGAGGCGGAGGTCGCCAAGGCCCGCCAAGCCTGGCTCAAGGAGTGGAACCCCCGTCTCACCTCCAGCGAAGTCCCCATCAGCCCCTATCGCGTCATTCATGAATTCATGCAAGCGGTGAAGCCCTCCGAAGCCATCATGACCCACGACTCCGGCAGCCCCCGAGACCAGATCATGCCCTTTTACAAGTCCGACGGCCCTCGCACCTATATCGGCTGGGGCAAGTCCCACGGCTTGGGCACCGGCCTGGGCCTTATCATGGGCGCCAAGATGGCCCAGCCTGAGAAGTTCTGCGTCAACCTTATGGGCGATGCTGCCTTCGGCATGGTCGGCACCGACTTCGAGACCGCGGCCCGCTCAGGCATCCCCATCTGCACGATAGTCTTAAACAACTCCTCCATGGCCTGCGAGACCGACGCCATGGCCGCCTCCCACCGCCTTTATAACGCCCGCGACCTCGGCGGTAACTACGCTGATATGGCCAGTGCCATGGGCGGCTGGTCGGAGCGCGTCACCGACCCGGGCAAAATCGCCGGGGCCATCAAGCGCGCTCGTAAGGCGACGGAGGGCGGCAAGGCCGCCTTGCTGGAGTTCATCACCAAGCAGGAGACCCAGACCTCCCACAAGCGGGCGTTCCAGGGGTAGAACTGACCCTACAAGAACAGGTTTTGACGACTCTCTTACTAGGAGGTCGAGTTGATTCCTCTGTCTATGCCCTGGAGTCGGAGAGTAGACCGTATCAGACATCTGCTTGTTGTCGCTCTAGCAGTCGGATTTTCTGTAGGTCTAGCTTGCAGTGATAGCGGGCCCCTGTGAGGCATTGATTGTGGGGATGACAAAGAGTTGGATTATTCGAACTATAGTCTTCTCCCAAATGGTCAAGTGGTACTCCTACACACTAACGGAAAACCCAGCAATCCTGTCACAAGAGTAGCAAGTTATGACCCGTTGACAACAAAGCCCTACACGATACCAGAGGCCAATGAAATGGGAACGCTTAAGACCGGACGGATTGATGCGTCTGTACACCTTCTTTCAAACGGACATTTGGTTGTGTACGGAGGCTTCCGAGCTGGTAAGGCAATCGGCAAGATCGAACAATACAACCCGTCATTAAATGAGTGGGATCCAGGCGTGGATATCCCTACTGACAAAGCTTCCAGGCTGATTACTCTAGAAGACGGGCGCCTGCTGACGCTAGGTATCAAAGGGTATGGGGTTTACGACCCATTAAATCTCAGATGGGTTGAGGGAAAAGGTTCTTGGACTGCGCGAATTGGCTATTCCGCCACGACCCTATCTGACGGTAGAGTTCTTCTGGTCGGAGGTAATCTATGCTCTGTTGAAAATGAATTCTGTGGAGGTGATGCTACGAATTTGGTAGAGATCTTCGATCCCCGAGAGGAGTCATTAGTCCTCACGGCGACCTTACCACGTCCAAGCGCCGGACATACAGCTACACTAATGAAAGATGGGAGAGTTCTAATTACGGGCGGCGTAATCTGTAAGCCAGGGGTCTCACTTTGCTCCTCGACCTCTTCATCAGCCGAACTATTTGACCCTTCGACAAACAGATGGATACCAGTCAACAGCATGATGAGGCCTCGGGAAGGACATGCGGCGATTGTGTTGAATGACGGAAGAATCCTAATAGTCGGCGGACGGACAGGTGATGTTTACAATCCCTTCAACACAGACTCCGAGATTTACGATTCAGTTGCCAACGACTGGTCCCTCACATCTCTGATGCGTTATCCTCGTGTTTTACCGCGTCTAAGGGACATTGGTGACGGACGAATCTTGGTCATCGGCGGTGTTCCAAATGTCCCAGCCGTGGAAGGCAATTATGCTGAATCGGAAATATACGACCTCCAGAACGGACACTGGCAAAGCACTGTAGATAAAAAATTTAATGGTAGTGTATACGGAGTTTTTAGTGCTCAGAGTGGCACGACGTTGGCAGTGGGATTTAATAAGTTCTGTGGTGGCTGGATTATGACTTCTGTTGAAGTATTCGATCCACAAAGCGACCGCTGGACTGATCTACCTGTATTAACTGGCATATAAGCGTCGATGTGACCAAAAAGCATGCTATAGCAAGCAAATTCTACGGATGAGCAGTCAGCCCGCTTCTATGAAGCCTGGTGATAGCTGTAGAATCAGGCCGCCTGTAATATCATTACTGCATGCAGCGCATCACCACATCTCTACCAGACGACCTGATGCAGCGATTGCGCGCCATCGCCGTGGAGCGCAACATATCCATGGCCCCTTTGGTTCGTGAAGCTATAGAGGAGAAGGTCAACCGCCATCGTCCAAAACCCAGAAGCTTCGGAATTGGTGCCTCTGGCTACACCGACACTGCCATGCGCAGCGCCGTGGAGCGTCCCAAGCCAAGTAGCTGGAATTAGCAAATCCTCATCCGCCCCCTACGGATGCGCCATCAGTCCGCCGTCAATGTATATCGCCTGCCCTGACACAAACTCGCACGCGTCCGACGCCAGGTACGCTACCAGCGCCCCAATGTCCTGCGGCCTCCCCCGTTTCCGCAGCGGAATGTACTTCACCAGCTTCTCGTCCTCCAACGCGCCCGCCCCTGTATTCTGCCCCTCCTGCCAGCCCACGCCCACCGCGTTGACCCGCACCCCCTTCTTCGCCCACTCCAGCGACAGCGCGCGAGTGAACCCCATCATGGCGCTCTGTGTCGCGCAGAAGGCCGTCGAGTTCCACTGCCCCCGCTCCGCCAGCCCCGACACCACGTTGATAATCCTGCCCTTGCCCTGCTTCAAGAACTCCTTCCCAATCCGATGGCTCAGCACATACGCCGAGCGCAGGTTCTTTCGCACCGCCTCATCCCACTCCTGCGGCGTCACTTCCTCGAAAGGCTTGGCGAAGGGCACCCTCGAGTTGTTGACCAGGATGTCCACCCGCCCGAATATCGGCATGAACGCCGCCATCCCCTTCTCCAGTCCCACCGCGTCCGACGGGTCGCCGAATAACCCCAGCGCCTGCCCTCCGATCTTAGACGCCGCCGTCATCCCGCCCTCCACCGTCACCTGTCGAGGCGCGAACATGAACACCTTTGCCCCGGCCTCCACCATCGCCGCCGCGATGACCGGGCTCTCTCCCTCACCCTCGCCAGCGATGAACGCAATCTTGCCATCCAATCGAAACTCAGGAAGTACAGGCATATCGTCTCCTTTATCTAAGAGCCACCACCGGCGCGTACCCCGTCGGTGAGAACCCCGCCGCCATAGCCGCTCCGTCCACCGATATCATCTCCCCCGTCATATAGTCCGACGCCTCCGACGCCAGGAACACCGCCACCGGCCCCAGGTCCTCCGGCTTCGGGAACTTCCCCGTCGGCATGTACTCCGGGTTCGTCCCCTGCCCCTCTCGCGTCGGTATAAACCCGGGGACGATGGTGTTGGCCGTCACGCCGTAGGGCGCCAGGCTGAGCGCCAACGTCCGTGTTAGCTGTATGACCCCGCCCTTGGCGCACGTGTACGTATACATATCCTTCCCGCCCCGCATCCCGTATCCTGACGCCACGTTGATTATCTTCCCCCTCCGCCGGTCCGCCATGTGTTTGGCAATGGCCCGGCTGCAATAGAACGCGCTAGTCAAGGTGGTGTCCATGCCCACTCGCCACTCCTCGTCCGACATGTCCCATATCGGCGTGCGAGGCGCGCCTAACTGCGCCGCGTTGTTCATCAGCACGTCCACCTTCCCGAAATGCGACAGCACCTTCTTCACCATCGCGTTAGCCTGGTCCGACTTTGTCAGGTCAGCAGTTATGGCAACAGCGTCCCGCCCCAGCGACTTCACCTCTGCCGCCACCTCCTCGATAGGCTCCCTCCGTCTCGCCGACAGCGCGATGTTGGACCCGGCCCTCGCCAGCGCCCGCACCATCGCGCGGCCCAATCCCGTCCCGCCGCCGGTCACAATCGTCACTTTACCGTCCAGACTCAGCTTATCGAGCATCAACTGCTCCCTTCATTCCAGTTTCTTCCGATGCCTTCTTGAAAGTGACCTCCCCCGCCGTCAGCCGCGCCAGCGTCCCGTCGTCGCGGCGCACCATCAGATGCCCCATCTCGTCCACGTCCTCCGCCACGCCGGCGATCACCTCCTCCTTCCACCGTACCTCCACCCGCTGCCCCAGCGTCGCCAGGTGTTCCCTCCACTCGCTCACCGGCGACCACCCCTCCCGCATCGACACATACAGCCCGTCCATCGCGTACAGCAGCCGACGCAGCACGCCCGCCTGGCTTATATCCTTCCCGGCCTCGGCGTTGAGACTCGTCGCGATGTCTTTTATCTCCGGGTACGCCGACGTGTCCAGCGATACGTTCAGCCCTACGCCGACGATGGCATGCGTTACCTTCTGCCCCTCGATGGCGTTCTCCACTAGCAGCCCGCACACCTTTTCCCCCCGCAGCAGGATGTCGTTAGGCCACTTGATGCTCGGTCTCAGCGTGGTCTCCTGCTCGATGGCTCTGACCACCGCCAGCGACGCCACAATGCTCAAGAACGGCAGCGTCTTCAGCGACGGATAGAAAACCACCGAGAATAGCAGGTTCCCAGCCTCTGACACCCACAGGCGCTGGAACCGACCCCTCCCCTGGCTCTGCCTCCCCGCCACCACCACCGTCCCCTCCATCGCCCCGCCCGAGGCCTCGGACACCGCCCGGTCCATAGTGGAAGTCAGCTCCTCAAAGTAAAGGAGCCGCTTGCCTACCACTCGAGTGTACAGGCCGCCTTTGAGGACCTCTTGCACCAGGTTGACAGCCAAGCTAGTCCAGCACCACGCATATGGATATTCGGGTCTGGTTGCCCACTACGCGGGTTATGTGCCCCTGGCCCGTCAGGTCGTCGGCCAGCATCACGTCGCCGGGCCCAAACCGCCGCTTCTCACCAGTCCCAGCCTCAATCTCCGCCATGCCCTGCACCGTGATAACATACTGCTTCTTCGGCGCTGGATGCCAGTTCTGCACCACTCCCGGCGGCTGGCGGCGGAACAACACCATCTTGGCGCCGCCTGAAAACTCTCCCGTCTTGGTCAGGTCGGCTGGATTAAAATTCAGCTTCAAGTCCTCAAAACGCGATTTCCCGTCCGGGCCGGTGTATATGCGCGAGAATGCCATTCCAGTACCTCTTTACTGAATTGATGTAGAAAGCGCCCCCAATCTACCAGTTTTGCCAGAGTGCTGAAAGGCCTTTCCTTTAGGTTCCCTCACCCTCAAGGGGGGAAGGTTAGAGCCTGTCCTGAGGGAGCCTGCCCTGAGCCTGGTCGAAGGGCCGAAGGAATGGGAGGTCAGAGTGGTGCGTGGGGTTATCTCCTCCCGATGCTTACAGATTCAGCACCAGGTGCGCCACCAGGAAATACACGCCCACGCCGATGATGTCCATAAACGTGGTTATGAACGGCGCCGACACTAGCGCCGGGTCCAGCTTTAGCCATCGAAACAGGAACGGCAGCCCGCCCCCCGTCATCGCCGCCGTCGCCGCGATGACCACCATGGTTATCCCTACCACAAATCCCACGTCCAACTCCCGCCCCAGTAGGAACGCCCACCCGATGACTATTGCCCCTAGTGCCACGCCTAGCAGTGCGCCCACCGCTATCTCGCGCCCAATGACATATACCGCCTGGCTCCTTGTCACTTCCCCGGTCGCGATGCCTCGTATTACCACCGTCGACGACTGCGCCCCCACGTTGCCTCCCGTCCCGATAAGCAGCGGCACAAACGCCGCCAGTATCACCACCTCCTCCAGCAAGTCCGATTGGCTGGCGATGATCGAACCCGTGACAGTGTTGACCAGAATTAGAAGGAACAGCCACACCACTCGCCGCCTTGCCACGTCCAGCAGCCTTGACTTGAAATAGCTCACCTCGGTCTCAGGCACGGTGCCGTATCGATATATGTCTTCCGTGGCCTCTTCCTTCAGCACGTCCACCAAGTCATCACCCAGGATTATTCCCAACGGCCTCTGGTTCTCATCCGCCACCGGAAGAAAGCTCAGGTCATAGCGCTCCTTGATGCGGGCGCACTCCTCCTGGTCTGCTGTGGGCAGGACCCACTTCACATCCGTGTTCATCACCTGAGACACGCGAGTATTTGGACGCGCCAGCGCCAGCCGCGTAACGCTTAGCAGTCCCACCAGCCTCCCCGCGTTGTCCACCACCAGCAGCGACCCGATATCCTCAGCCATCGGCCCGTATATTCCCAGCAAATCCAAGGCGTTGGCCGCCCGCAGGTCCGCCCGCACCGACGGGAACTCTGTGACCATCAGGCCGCCGGCGCTTTCGTCGGGGTACTTCAGCAAGGCCAGCAGCTCCTCCGGCCTGCCCATGACCTCCAGAATCCTGCGCGACTGCTCCTCCGGCAATCGCCTGAGTATGTCCGTCGCCACGTCCTCCGTCGTCTCTCGCAAGACCCTCGCGGCCCTAGGCCCCTCTAGCTGCTCGACAAGCCTCGAGGCCACCTCGGCGTCCAGATGCTCCATAATCCGGGCCGTTTCTTCCGACCTCAGGGCCTTCAGTAGCGCCAGCTGCCGCTCCGATGGCAGGGCTGACAGCACCTCGGCCTGGTCCGCCGGGTGCTGGCTCACGAAAAGGGCCATCGCCGGGCCCTGGTCCTCACCGCTGAGAAGCTCCGTCAGCTCGCCAATCAACCTCTCGATGCGCTCCCTGTCCGTGACCTGCGTTTCGGGAGCGGCCTCCGGCGATTTGATTTCGGGCTGGTGCACTGTCTGCAGCCTAATCTTTGTAGCTGAACTCGGTGCGCCACTTCATGTACGCCGTTAGCCCCTGCACAATGCTGTGCTCCGGCGTGTACCCCAGTTCCCGCAGCCTGCCCGTGTCCACCAGCGCCCGCCTCAAGTCCTCCTCAGGAGCCGGTTTCGCCCCTGTAAACGTAACCTTAGGCCACGCCTTCTTCATTGCCTCCAACATCTCGTCCGAGCTAACTCGAAGGCCACGGCCCACGTTATATACGCTATACGCTCCGTGCTTATGTTTGCTAGCCGGGGCGTCGAGGACAGTCTGGATTGCCTTAGCAGCGTCCGGGGCGTAGATAAAGTCCCGGTCCTGAGATGTCAGCGACATGTCCACCGCCTCACCGCGTATCGCCGCGCGAGTCCACTGCGTCGGCAGCGACAGGTTGGACCTGTGCCCGCTGACCCGCTCCATGGGCCCGTAAAGCGAGGTCATGCGCACCCCCACCGTCTCAAACCCGTGTACCTGTCCGTACTTGCCCACGATCATTTCAGACGCCAGCTTGCTTATCCCGTAAAAGCTATCTGGGAACAGCTTCACGTCCTCCTTCAGCACGTCCTTGTGCGACCTCGGCCCCGTATATACCCCCGCCGTCCCCACGTATAGGAACCGCCGCACTCCTGCCTTCCGCGCCATCTCAACGATGTTGACTGTGCCAGTTATGTTTATATCGAGTATTCGCTGCCCGTTCAGCTTCTCGGTCTCAGGCCGGGAGCCTGTGAAGGCCGCGGCGTGCACAACCTTGTCAAATTTATGCTTGGAGGCCAGCTCATCCAACCCCTTTCGGTCCAGGATATCTCCCTCCAACCACCGCACCCGGCCCTTCCACGGTTCCAGGTATCTTTTCGCCAAAGCGTCCACAGGCGCCACGTCTAGCGACACCACCTCATGGCCCGACTGCGCCAGCGCCCTCACAATGTTTGACCCGGCGAATCCAACGCCTCCCGTCACCAGAGTAGCCATGCTGGCCTCCTTACACTTTTATCGGCGCGATTTTCAATTGACACCCCGTAATCCTAGTCCATAAACTTAACGATGAAAACTTCGTATCCTGATTAGTCCTTATCACTCCCAGCTTAAAGGCGCGGCGGTGCTGTCCGATGTCGGATAAGAAAATAGTCGTCATTGGCGGAGGGACTGGTAATCATACCACCCTCTCGGGACTCAAGAAAAAGGACTGCGACATCACCGCCATCGTGAGCATGAGCGACGAAGGCGGCAGCTCAGGCCGCCTCCGCGACGACCTCGGCCAGCTTCCACCCGGCGACATCCGCCAGTGCCTCGTCGCCCTGGCCGCCGACGACGGCGTCTCCGCCCAGCTTCGCAAGCTCTTCAACTATCGCTTCACCGCCGGCGAGGGCCTCAACGGCCACAGCTTCGGCAACCTCTTCCTCTCCGCCCTCACCGAAATCACCGGCGACGCCGCCTCCGCCATCATCGAGGCCTCCCGCATGCTCCGTATCAAGGGCCAGGTGCTGCCTGTGACCCTCACCAAAAGTGTCCTCAAAGCCCGCCTGACCGACGGCACCGAGATCGCCGGCGAGTCTAACATAGACCTGCGCAAGGAGAAGCTGGACACGCCCATAGACTACGTCTCCCTAGATCCCAAGGCCTACCCCTACCGTCCTGTGCTGGAGGCCATATCCAACGCCCACGCTATCGTCATCGGCCCCGGCGACATTTACACCAGCATCCTCCCGAATCTTCTGGTGGAGGACGTGGCCGAGACTGTTAGACAGTCCAAAGCCGTCAAAATCTTTGTCTGCAACCTCATGACCAAACCCGGCGAGAGCGACGGCTTCAAAGCCTCCGACTTCCTTCGCACCGTCTCCGAGTATCTCGGCAGAGCCGGCTCCATTGATTACTGTCTAATAAACAACACTAGACTCCATGAGCGGCTTCGCAAACGGTATGGCAGCTTCGGCCAGCACCAGGTCGTCTCCGACATCGAAAACTGCAAACCCTACGTCCGCCATGTCGTCGAAGCGCCTCTTATGATGGAAGGCTTGTACGTCCGCCACAATCCCGACGCCCTGGCCGACGCCATCATGTCCATAGTGGACAGCCCTGCCCTGCGGAGATAGCATATTCCCAGGGGCCTCAATCAGAGGCGCATCATGCTCTCCCTCTAGCCTATACATTCGAGGCGCTCATGTGCGGCATTGTCGGATATGCGGGCCATCGACAGGCCTGGCCCTTGATTCTGGAAGGCCTGCAGCGGCTGGAGTACCGCGGGTATGACAGCGCCGGCGTCGTAACCTTGCAGCCGCCCCGGCCCCTGGAGTTCCATCAGGCCGTCGGCAAAGTCTCCCACCTGGTAGCCTCCCTCAACGGCAGCAGCCCCGAGGGCGTCCTTGGCCTCGGCCACACGCGATGGGCCACCCACGGCCGGCCCTCCGTTGCCAACGCCCACCCCCACACCGACTGCAAACGCGCCGTCGCCGTCGTTCACAACGGCATCGTCGAAAACTTCCTCGCCCTTAAGCAAGACCTAATTTCCAAAGGTCACAAGTTCTCTTCCGAGACCGATAGTGAGGTTATCCCCCACCTTTTGGAAGAGGGCCTCGCCAACGAAGAAGGCTTCGAGCAAGCTTTCAGGCGCATGGCATCCTTTATCAAGGGCGCCAACGCCGTGGTGGCCATGTGCCAGAGCGAGCCCGGCAAGCTCTTCGCTCTTCGACTTGGCAACGCTGGAGGCATCGCCGTCGCTAAGATGCAAGGCGAGACTATCCTCGCCAGCGACATCCCCGCCCTCATAACCTTCAGCAACCAGGTCACTTTCCTCGAGAGCGGTGAAATCGCCGTGGCCTCCGCCGACTCTGTTCGATACCTAGATATCCAAGGCAAGACCCTTTCCAAACGCGCCCAAGTCATCCCCCAGGAGTGGGCCGCCATAGGCAAAGATGGCTACCGCCACTTCATGCTCAAGGAGATTATGGAGCAGCCCCAGGCCATCGCCAGCGCTTTTCGCGGCCAGGTGGACTTTCAGGCAGGCCGGGTGGAACTGGAGAACTTCCCTATCTCACAGCCCGACTTGCGTAAGCTGAAAAAAGTCTTCCTTGTCGGCTGCGGCACCAGCCTCCACGCCGCCATGGTAGGCCGCCATTTCATCGAGGGCATCGCTCAACTTCCTGCCGAGGCCGAAAGCGCCTCCGAATTTCGCTACCGCAACCCGGTAGTGGACAAGGACACGCTAGTCGTCTCCATCGGACAGTCCGGTGAGACCGCCGACACCCTCGCGGCCATGGAATATGTAAAGCGCCGCGGTGCGCGTCTCATCACCATTTGCAATAACGAAGGCAGCCAGGCCTCGCGCCTTGCCGAAGGCACTCTCTATATGCGCTCCGGCCCCGAAATGGCTGTGGCCAGTACCAAGACTTTCATGGCCTCACTAAGTCTCCTGGCACTGCTGGCGGTGTATCTGGGCCAGTCCCGCGGCAGTCTCTCAGCCGAAGAACAAGCCCGTCTTCTGGCTGAACTGGCCCGCCTCCCCAACCTTCTGGGGGAAGTCCTGTCCCATCAAAAACTTTACAAGAAGCTAGCGCGAGACCTTTATAAATACAATCACCTCCTCTATCTTGGCCGGGGCATCCTCCAGCCCATCGCCCTTGAAGGCGCGCTGAAGCTGAAAGAGGTCAGCTATATCCACGCCGAAGGTTACGCCGCCGGCGAGATGAAGCACGGCCCCATCGCCATTATCGACGATAAGCTAGCCACCGTGGCCTTAGCGCCTCGCAATGACCTCTACGAGAAAATGCTGAACAACATCAAAGAGGTCAAGGCCCGCGACGGGCTAGTCCTGGCCGTCGCCGCCCAGGGTGACCAGGCCATCGCCGCCGAAGTCGACCATGTGGCCTATATTCCTCAAACCTCTGAGCTGTCAACACCCTTTCTGGCGGCGGCGCCCCTGCAATTACTGGCCTACTACATTGCCGTCCAGCGGGGCTGCGACGTCGACCAGCCCCGCAACCTGGCCAAGTCGGTTACTGTCGAATAGCCTGTTCCGAGGACACGCGCTTTATGGGCCAACGCCTTCTCAGCCGCCCCTCCGGCAGCACGACATAGGCCAACCCCGCCACAGCAGTTAAAAGCGCAGTCACAACTAAAATCAGCATCCAATTTCTTCGCCCGAAGGTAATACTAGCCGGCGAACCGTCACTCGAAAACACAGGACTCATGCCCAGACTGACCGCCACCGGTCGGTCCCCGTCCTTCCGCCAGTGGCGCATCGTTGTCCCATACTTGGTCGCCAGCGCTAAATATTCGCCCTGAGATGTGTCCACTGAATATCCGGTCATGCCCTCTTTCTTCACTGCGGGCACGCCAAAGTCAGGATTTCCTCTAAACGGCACGCCGCTTGGAGATACCTGGCGTTCTAACACAAATACGCCACCCAATACATCCTCTTCCCTGCTTATTTCAACAAACCTGTCGAACCGGCTCATTCGGTATACCCGACCGGGTGAATACACCGGCGAGACTAGATGCTTGTTCTTGTATAGGGTAATGGATTGGCCGCGCATCAGCGCCTCTAGGTCGCCTTGCCGGTCCAGGTATCCATACTGGCCATAGTCAGCTTCGTGCGCCAGGATCACATACTTAACATTCAAAGGCGCCAAAAGCTCCCCCAGGTTATGCACCTCGCTTGGCTTTGCGAGAAGGTATTCCACGTAGTCGCTGACCGGGTTCCTGCTCTGCGAGTATGTCCCATACTCAATGTTGTCCCCCGAAATAACGTTTCGGCCAAAGAAGCCCATGGACGGGCTTGCCAGCGTTTTGTCGTCGTTGGGCAGCCAGTCGAACCATGAGTACATATGCCAGGGGAGGAATAAGACGTTGTAATCATGCTCATCCTGCCCCAGGATATCGCGCGTCTCATGCCAGTCCTTGGGGTATTGCGTAGTGCCTAGCTGGCCCGCCGCGCCGAATATCGGGAACGCTATGGCTATAGGCAATACCACCGCCAGCGCCGCGCCCCTTCCAGCCCACGCCTTCCCGCCTGTGCTGCTCAAACTCTTGGTTATCTGCCTCTTCAGTTCCTGGACTCCAAGACCTCCTAGGAAAGCGTATGCCAGCGCCAGTCCTGCCAGGAACTTGTGCGAGTCCCTGAAAATCGAGAATCCAGGCACTATGTCCCACGCTCTCCAAAAAATAGATGAAGTGACGCCCGTAGCCATTCCTAAGGCGAGGATAAACGAGCCTACGCCCAGGACTCCCACCGCCCACGGCAGCCACTCCTTCCTTCGATAGTTTGCCTTCGTGGTCAGCCCCAAAAACGTCAGGAAAAGCGCGGCGACAAAAAACAGCCACCACGACCAAAAGAAATCGCCCGCGTACTTGTAGCTGCCTCGCCAGAACCCATGTAATGACGCCACATCGAACGCCACGCCGAAGGACGAATCGGCCCGGGGCTGGTAGAGCGCGAGGTCGTTCCTGTCGAAGTTTCCCGCCACCGTCTCGCCGGACGCCGCGTCCGCCACCGACGGCACAATCCAGTACAGGTTGAGCAGCGCAAATACCGCCAGGCCAACTCCCAGCGCCATCCCTGCCGGCTTGTAAGCAAAAACCTTCCGCCCCCATACAACCTTCGCCGCCAGTATTACCAGGCCAATCCCAAGGAACAGCGCCAGGGCATGTAGCTGCGCCAGCCCTATGAGCGTCGTCCACAGAGCTAGCCGCATTCCTTTTTTCGTGTCCGGCCTGTCTAAAAGGTCCAGAAGGGTTTTGACCACAAAGGGTATCAGCGCATAGCCCAGCAGCAGGCCCCACTGGCCTGAAAAGAACCTGATATATGTAAACGGGTTGACGGCGTAAAAGACTCCGCAGTAATAACGGCCCAGCCCTTCCAGCATCGGCAGCCGGCTGGCCCCCCAGCCCGCCAGGAAGAAGATCAGCAGCAGCAAAGCCTTTTGCACCAGCCAGCCTGGCAGGAACAGGTCGAAGAATCGCAAAATCAGTGACAGCGGCGCCGAATTGTCCGTCGCGCCAAAAACGCTCGTCGATATGCTGGTCAACCCTGCAAGGTGCGCCCACGGGTCCTGGTTAAAAGCTATTGGAGAGTCTAAAGTGAGTATGTAGCCAGGCGTTAGCAGCGGGCCCAGGATTAAAAGAGATAGAACGGCAAAAAAAGCGGCCCCCTGTATCTTTCCGGCAGGCCTACCGTCAGTCTTGACGCCCAAAGCCGCGCCTGCTTCATAGCCATGGTTTAGAGACACGAGTATAATGTGACGCTTGATTGCTTCGAGGGATTTCCCTAATCCTCAATAGCCTCGGAGGTCTCATTTTGTTGGATGTCATCGTAATCGGCGCTGGGCCGGGAGGCAATAACGCCGCAAGCCTGTTAGCCCAAAAGGGCTACGACGTGGCCGTTATCGAACGCAAAGAGCGCATCGGCGACAAGCTCTGCACCGGCATCGTCGGCGCCGAATGCGTCCGACGCTTCCCCGCTCCGCCGGAAACTGTCCTTCGAGAGGCCCGTGCCGCCGTCTTCACCTCGCCTTCTGGCGTCGACGTGGGTCTCCAAAAAGACACAACCCAGGCCTATGTCCTCGACCGTGTCTGCTACGTGGACTCTTTTGCCGTCCGCGCCGTCGCTGCCGGCGCCCGGTATCTCCAGCGCCAGGTGGTTGGCCTCGACGTCAGACATGATAGAGTGGCCGTTGTTTCCGAGGATAATGGCTCCACCCAGGTTATGGAGGCAAAAGCCGTCGTCATCGCCAACGGCTTCGGCTCCAAGTTTCCCCAGCAGTTGGGAATGGGTTCTGTGGGCGATTTCGCCACCGGCGCTCAGGCCGAGGTGCAAGTCGCCGACGATGATGCGGTCCACATCTTCTTTGGACGCGACCTGGCCCCTGACTTTTTCGCCTGGCTGGTGCCTACCCGTCCAGGCCGCGCCTTGGCGGGTCTCATATCCCGCCGCGGCGCCCGTGAGCGCCTGGCAGGCTTCCTTGCGATGCTTGGGTCCCAGCAGAAGATCTTGAATGTCATCAAGCCCTCCAGCCAGTGGGGCATACCCCTGGAGCCTCTCCCCCACACTTATCGTGACCGAGTTCTAGTAGTCGGCGACGCCGCGGGGCAGGTCAAACCCACCACCGGCGGCGGCATCTACTATGCCCTCCTGGCCGGCGAAAGCGCCGCCGGCACCCTCCACTCCGCCCTCTCTCGAAATGACTTCTCCGCCTCGTAACTGTCCAGCTACGAAAAGGCCTGGAAGTCAGTCATGTTTCGCGATATGAAGGTAGGACGCAGTGCCCGCCGCATCTTCGAGAGCCTCAAGGACTGGCAGATCGATTCGCTGATGCAGACCATCGCCACCGACGGCATCCGCCGCGATGTCCTTAACAGCAAGGATTTCTCCTTCGACTGGCACAGCAGCGCCATTGTCACCGCCCTGGGCCACCCCCTCCTCTCTGGCGCCCTGCGGGTCGTCAGCCCCCTGGCCACCCGTATGGCCGCCCGCATCATCACTAGGTAGCCAGCCAACCTTGGCTTGGACTTCGACTTGAACGGCCCCGCCAAGCACGTCTCCATCATCATCCCCACTTACAACGAGCGAGAGAACATCGCCCCTCTCATCGAAGCCCTTGGCCGGACCCTACAGGACCAGTCCCACGAAATCATTGTTGTCGACGACAGCAGCCCCGACGGCACCTTTGACGCTGTCCAGCAGGTTTCCGCTGGCAATCCCCGGGTAAAAGCCATCCAACGCCCCGGCAAGCTGGGTCTCGCTTCGGCTGTCATGGAGGGCTTCCGAGCCTCCACCGGCGCCGCCATCGTCATGATGGATGCCGACTTCTCCCACCGTCCCCAGGATCTGCCCCGACTTCTAATCGCCGCCTCTGACGCCGACATCGTCATCGGCTCTCGATACGTCCCTGGCGGCGGCATCGTCGGCTGGTCCCCGCTGCGGCACCTGGCTAGTCGAGTCGCCATCTGGTCTTCCAAACTAATTCTGGGCCTCAAGATGAGCGATACTTCCTCAGGCTTCGCAGTGTTCAAACGGTCCGTCTTGGAGAACGCCGCGCCACACTTGCGCCCCGCGGGTTTCAAGCTTCTCCTGGAAGTACTCGCGCTCTCGCCGCAGGCCAGGGTTGTGGAGGTCCCTATAACCTTTGCCAACCGCCGCGCTGGCAAGTCCAAGTTCGGCTCTGGCGAGGTTATAACCTTCTTCCGTCTCTGCCTGGACCTCCGAAAGCGTCGGCGCGCGCTGCCGCGTTAACCTCTCCTGCTCTTTGTATCCATCCCAGGCTTGACCTGCACCGGCAGCCCTGAGACCATTAAATACACCCTATCCGATGCGCCAGCCAGCATCTGGTTAGCCTTGCCCAGTAAGTCGCTGAAGCGCCTGGATATAGTGTTCGCCGGCACCACGCCCATGCCCACCTCATTCGTCACTAGCACCATAGACACGCTCATCCTGCGCCGCCACTCCAAAACATCATGCACAGGCCCCAATACAGATTCTTCGGGACCGTCCTCATCCCTCAGTAGCAGGTTGGTCACCCACAAGGTCACGCAGTCCAGTAGCACAAAGTCACACCCGCCCTTCCAACGCCGCAGCGCCCCCGCCACATCCAGCGGCTCCTCCAGCGTCGCCCATTCCCTCGGCCTCGACTCTCGATGCCGCCGGATCCGCTCCCACATATCCTTGTCCAACTCCTGCGCTGTCGCGACAAACAAAACTTTGCCCTCCGACTTTTCAGCCATCGATTGCGCGAAGGCGCTCTTGCCGGACCGCACGCCGCCTGTGACCAGTACCAGTTCCCCCTTCATATCGCTGCCCTGGCCAACCCAGTCATCTTGTAAATCAGGTCCATCTTCAGACTGCTGCGCACCCAGTCCGCCAGCTTGTCGTACTCCAAGTCCTGCTCAAAGTCAGCGCTCGGCGGCAGCGCAGCTCCCTTCCATTCCGCCATCTGCTCCAAAATCGCCCTGCGCAGCCTTGGGTTCTGAAACAGTCCGTGTACGTACGTGCCCATGACCCGGCCCGAGGCGTCAAGACAGCCGTCGAAAACAATCTCCCCTCTCGCGGAACCGCGCTTCAGTCGCATTGCCGGTTCACCCCCGGCGCGGGACGACTGCCCCATATGAATCTCATATCCCTGGAACGCTAGACCCTTCGCCTTAGCAAACAGGCCGCGTCCTTCCATTACCTCACCATCGATTCGGTAGGTATCTTTGGATGCCGTAAACCCGGTGTCCACCGGCAGCAGCCCCATTCCCTCCGCCTCCCGCTCCGGCGACTCCACCCCCAGCGGGTCCCGCAGGCTTCGCCCCAGCATCTGATACCCGCCGCATATCCCGATAACCGCCTTGCCTCGCTCCGCTAACCTCTTAATCGACGACTCCAGCCCTCGTTCCCGCATCCAGAACAGGTCTGCCATTGTTGTCTTGGTGCCGGGAATGATTACTGCGTCCGGATCCCCCAACTCTTTCACCGATGTTACGTATCGAAGCCTGACACCCTGTTCCCTAGCCAGCGGGTCGAAGTCGTCAAAGTTTGATATGTGCGGCAGCCGCACCACCGCGATGTCGAGCACAGCTGGAGGCTTATCAGTCCTTCGCTCCTGCAAATACACCCCGTCCTCCTCCGGGATGTGTATGTCCTTGAAAAAAGGCACCACACCCAGCACCGGCAGCCCCGTGCGCTCCTCCAGGAACGACACCCCGCTGTCGAACAGGCTGGCGTCGCCCCTAAACTTGTTCACTATCAGCCCCTTGACCAGCGCCCGCTCCTCCGGCTCCAGCAAGTCCAGCGTGCCGATAAGCGAGGCGAATACGCCTCCTCGGTCTATGTCCGACGCCAGTATCACCGGCGACTCCGCGTATCGCGCCACCCGCATGTTCACAATCTCCCGCGCCCGCAGGTTGACCTCGGCCGGGCTTCCAGCTCCTTCGATGACCACGACCTCGTACTGCTGCCTCAGCCTGTCTAGCGCCGAGGTCACGACTCCCCACAAGTGGGTGTGCATGTCGAAATACTCCCTCGCGCCCGCCGTCCTCATCGGCTTCCCCATTACCACCACCTGGGACCTGGCGTCGGCCTCGGGCTTCAGCAGTATCGGGTTCATCTCCACCGAAGGCTTCACACCTGCCGCCTGGGCCTGGTTGGCCTGGGCCCGCCCGATTTCCAACCCGTCCGGCGTGACATAGGAGTTCAGCGACATGTTCTGCGATTTGAAAGGCGCTGCCCAGAAACCGTCCTGACGAAATATCCGGCACAGCGCCGCCACCAGCACGCTCTTCCCCACGTGCGACGCCGTCCCCTGCACCATCAGCACCCTGGCCGTCACGTCGATTCCTTTAGATGAGAGGTGTTGTTCATCATCTCCAGCGTGACGCTTTTGTCGCCCACTTCCAGGACCGTCAGCCCGCACGAGTCCAGCTTCATTCGCCATCCATTCATCAGCGGCATATCCAGCAACACCATAATTAAAGCCCGCAGCGAGCCTCCATGTCCTACCACGAGAATGTTGCCTCTGATACGCCTTGCTTTTGCCTCTTCTGCAAACACCCTCACCCGTTTCCCCACATACCCAAAACTTTCACCGCCTGGCGGCGTAAAACTCTCGTAAGATTTCATCATCTCCGCGTAAAGCTTTGGTTCTCGCACCTCAATCTGCTCATAGCTCAGTCCCTCCCAGTACCCAAAACCCTGCTCCCTCAGCAGCGGCGACTTGATGACAGCCGCATTGGTTCCCTTCAGCGCCAGCGTCGCGGTCTCGACGCACCGAATCAGGTCGCTGGTATACGCGGCGTCGAATTTGATATTCGAGAACCTGTCCCCGAGGCGCTCCGCCTGCCGGCGGCCTCGGTCGTTTATTGTCACGTCCTGGTGGCCCTGAAGCCTGCCTTCGGCGTTCCAGGAGGTCTCGCCATGGCGTGTCAGATACCATTTAGCCATTTTTCGTCGCCTTCGCTGGCATTTTATCTCCTAGAAAAAAGGCTGCGATAACTCCGTCGAAGCCAGCCCCGCCACCATCACCAGCACCGCCGCCTCCGACGATTCGTTAATCGCCCCGTAGGTGTCGCCCGTCAGCCCGCCTAGCATCGATGCCATAACCCTCCCCAGCAGCACCGACACCCCCGTCGCCAGTGACAGCAAAATCATGCCACCGACGCCACCCAGCAGCAATGCCGCCGCCAGTATGGATATCCCAGCAATTACTAAAGGTGTCGCCTTCGGCCCTTCCTGAAATGCCCTCCCCAACCCCTCCGATCTGGCATACGGAAACGCTGTCACCGACATCACCATAGCCCATTTGCCCATCGCAGGAAAGAGAAGGAGCGTCCAGCCCCTAGATGGCCCGTCAAGAGACATCAAAACTGACCATTTAACTAGCAACAGGACGACCACTCCCATCACTGCAAAGGCCCCAACATGCGGGTCGCGCATAATCTCCAATCGCCGCTCCCGAGTGTGTCCCCCCAGCAGGCCGTCGCAGGTGTCCATGAACCCTTCGGTATGCAGCCCGCGAGTCATGATCATCAACGCCGCCACCAGCAGCGCCGCGATAACTGCGTCCGGCAGCCGGCCTTCCATCCCCTTATCTATGCCCCACAAAGCTGCGCCGATAGCCAGACCAACGACTGGGAAATAGGCCATGGACATGGAGTAATTAGAACCCATCATGGCCCTAGGCACAGGAGCAATCGTCAAAAATCCCAGGGCCGTGAAAAACGCCCTCAATCCTGCCTCTGCTCTGACCGTTCAGATACACCCGCGCTGGAAAACGTCGACATCTCCGACAGGCACTTGGCTGCGCCCTCGATTATCGGCATCGCCAGCGCCGCGCCGGTCCCCTCTCCTAATCGCATCCTCATATCCAGCAGCGGCTTGAGTCTTAGATGCGCTAGTTGTCTCCTGTGCCCCGGCTCCACAGACCGATGGGACGCGATGAGGTATTCCCGTGCCCTTGGCGCTATCCCGCAGGCAATCAGCGCCGACGCCCCGCTGATGAAACCGTCCAGCACCACCGGCCTCCCACACTTCGCCCCGCCCAGGATTACCCCCGCCAGCATCCCTATCTCAAATCCTCCCACCTTCGACAGTACATCTATGGCGTCTTCCGGGTCCGGCCCGTTCACTCGCAGCGCCCGGCTCAGCACCTCCGCCTTCCGCCGCCATACCTCCTCCGATATACCTGTCCCTCGCCCCGTCACCGCCTCCGACAGCGCGCCTGTTATCGCTGATGTCACCGCGCTGGCTGACGTGGTATTCCCAATCCCCATATCTCCCGTCGCCAGCAATGACGCCCCATCTCCCACCAATTCCTCCGCCAGACACATACCCTCCTCTAGGCACCTCAATGCTTGCGCCCTGGTCATCGCTGGTCCTTTGGCCATGTTCTTAGTGCCTGGCCCAATTCTCAGCGACCGTAGGTTTTCGCTCGGCGGCAGCTTGGCCTTCACACCGGCGTCCACCACAACCACCTCTGCCTCCACGTGTCGCGCTAGCACATTTATGGCGGCCCCGCCCTTTAGAAAGTTCAGCACCATCTGCCCAGTGACTTCCGATGGGTATGCGCTGACACCCTCTTCGGTAACGCCGTGGTCGGCAGCCGCCACCACAATCACCTTCCGACCAACCTTAGGTGTCGCTTCTCTATAAATTCCTGCCAGCTTTACCGATAGCTCCTCCAGCCGTCCCAGGCTGCCCGCTGGCTTGGTGAGGATTGCCTGTCTCCGTTGCGCCGACGACATAGCCCGCCGGTCCAGCGGCACAATCTCTTCATTTATGTCATCTATCCACATTCAGAAGCCCGCCCTAGAACTCGACGCCTGGCTGGGCCTTGATGCCCTGGTCCTTGTACGGATGCTTGACCACCTTCATCTCCGTCACCAGGTCCGCGAACTCGATGAGCTTCTCCGGCGCGTCTCGCCCAGTGATGATGACATGCATCATATGCGGCTTCTGTCGAAGGGTTTCGATTACCTCCTCCACAGGCACCCAGCCGTAGTGCAGCGGGTAAGTGAACTCGTCCATGATTAGCACATCGTGGCCGCCCTTCAGGATCAAGTCCTTGCACCGCTCCCACTGCTTAATCGCCAGGGCCTTGGTCTGCTCCATATCCTTGGAGCGCCATGTAAACCCGTCGCCCATCGCCTCCAGGTCGATGCCCAGCTTCTTGGCGGCGCGGTGCTCACCGAAATGCGCGCCGGTGTGCTTTAAGAACTGCCTCATGCACACCTTCATATCGCGACCCCATGCCCTGAAAAGCACCCCGAGGGCCGCGGTAGTCTTCCCCTTGCCGTCGCCGGTGTTGACGATGACCAACCCCTTCTTCACCCCCGGCCCCTTTACTGATTGCGGCTCCTCCGCCTTGCACACGCCCTTGTTTGGTTCCATCTTGTTGCCTCCCTCAGCTTCTCGACTGCGACAGCGCCAGCCGCACGCCCTCCACCACCTTCTCCGCCCTGCTCACCAGTCCTCGACGGCGCAGATCTGCGTACAGCGACGCCGCCTTCCCGCCGGTGAAGTCCCTGCTTTCGAAGCACAATTCCTCCACCAGCACCAGCCGTCCCGCCGCCCCCGCCGCCTCCAAATTCAAGAAGTTGTTCTCGCCGATGCATATGTCCGCTACTACCACACACTGAGCTTGCCGAATCAACTCCAGGTGTTCCTGGTGCAGAGCCGGGCTTATAGACGCGAACGAAGGCTGCTTCACGCATGGTATCGACAGCATCTGCGCGGCGTGGAAATCGGTGTCGCCCTCGCCCAGCACTCCCGCCGTCACATCGAAGCCCGCGTCTTTGAGCAGGTACATCACACGGCTTCCCTTGCCTCCACCCGCAATCACATGGACCCTCTGAGGCGTACCCGTCTTCCCGCCCTTATCTGACGCCTGAGAAAGCACTCGAACCGCCAGCGTGTCCGTCACGGGGTCTGTATATACCAGCGCCTTCACCGCAAAAGCCCTCTCGATGTTCTCCGGTGTCAGCACATCCCACGGCGTCCCCTCCGCCAGCACCCTGCCCTTGCTCATAAGTATCAGCCGATGGCAGTATCGCGCCGCCAGCGTCAGGTCGTGCATGGCCGCCACCGCCGCCAGCCCCCTGTCCGTCAGCCCCCGCACCAGCTCCATAACTTGAATCTGGTACTGGATATCAAGGTTGGCCGTCGGCTCATCCAGCAGCAGCACCCTCGGCCCCTGCGCCAGCGCCCGCGCCACCATCACCCGCTGCCGCTCGCCCCCCGAAAGCGTAGTCACCTGGCGGTCGGCAAAACCCTCCACCTCCGTCTTTGCCATGGCCTCCATCGCTATGCGACGGTCCGCCTCCCCTTCCACCTGGAACCTGCTCATGTGCGGGTAACGGCCCATGACCACCACCTCCAGGGCCGTGAAGCCGAAGGTGTATGGCGCGGCCTGGGGCACCATAGCCAGCGCCTGCGCAATCTCCTTCGGCGACATGCCGTCCATGTCGCGCCCCTCCAACGCCACGGCGCCCCCTTGGCGGCGCATCAGCCCGGACATCGCCTTTATAAGCGTTGTCTTGCCCGCCCCGTTAGGCCCGATAAGCCCCACCAGCTCACCCCGCCCCACTCCCATGCTGACCGAGTCCAGCAGGCGCGCCGCCTCCACCTCCACCGTCACCCCCACGGCGTCTAAGGGTTTGCCTGAATCCGACGCTGGATTCTTCATCTGTGTCCGTGCCTTCTCATTACGGGGAACTGAACCCTCCGAACTGTTTATTGGCGAAGTCCTGCGGCCACAATATCTTTGCCAGGTCCTCCGCGCCACGCAGGTTCCAGTGGGAAAGAGTGGTATACAGCTTAGGGTCTACCACGTAAATCTTGTTGTTCTTTATCGCCGGCACCTGGGCCAGCGCCGCGTTCTTCATAAGCTGGTCTTTGAATGGGTCGCCGCTGTCGTTGGGCTGAGTGATAATTATGACTTCCGGGCTCATGGATATGATACTTTCGGCGCTGATGACCGGGTTGAACTCCAGCTTAGCCTCCGCCGCCGCGTTGATGCCCCCGGCAGCCTCAATGATCCCGCCCTCGGTGGACTTCAGCCCCGCCGTGTATATCTGGTCACCGTACGACGCCACCGCCAACACCTTGGGCTTGCTGGGCTTGTTCCCCACCACCGACTGCAGCGCCTTATGCCTGTCATCTATCTCCTTGGCAAAGGCGATAGCCCGTTCCTCTTCGCCGTAGATGTACCCCATCAGCAAAATCGTGTTCCTGCGGCCCGCCGGATCGCCGCTCAGGTCCGTCACCAGCACCTGAAGGCCCGCTCTCTCCAGGGCGGCCACCTTTTCTTTATTGAAGAAGGCGCTGGTGACCATGATGTCCGGCTTGACCGAAAGTATAGTCTCAGGCTCGGTGCTGATCGACGGCGCTGCTTTCGCAATCTCGGCGACGTTGGAATACGTCGTATCCTTGGAGACCCCGCCGACGCCCACCACACGAGTTGCCGGCACCAGCGCGTAGGTTATCTCGTCGTGCCCAATCGACACCGTTACGATGCGGGCAGGTTTGGCCCTTATCTCAAATATGCCGTTCAGCACTTCCACCTGCCGGGGCCAGCCCCTGTTGTTTGGGTTCACGATCCCCGGTACGCCTGCAAAGGGGCTCGGCTGCGGCGTAGGCGTGGCTGTAGGTGCCGCCGTAGCCGTCGCAGTCGCTGTGGCTGTCGGAGCCGTCGTTGCTGTCGCGGTGGCCACTGGCGAAGCAGCGGGCTGCTGTGTCGCCGTCGATGTAGCGTCATCCCCGCACGCCGACAATAGAGCGGCCATTGCTATCAGTGTTCCCAGTATTAAAGCGATTCCCCTTCTTCCTATCATGTTTCCTCCGTTAGTTGAGCCTTAAAAAACTCCTGACTTACGCTTGTTTTTAATCAGCAGGAAAATGAAAAACGGCGCACCCACAAAGGCCGTCACAATGCCTACCTGGAACTCCGCCGGCTGTATCACTGTCCTCGCGATGGTATCCGCCGCCACCAGGAAAAAGGCCCCGCCCAGTGCGCTGACCGGAATGAGGACTCGATGGTCCGGGCCAAAGATAATCCGCAGCATATGCGGCGCCACCAGCCCCACGAAGGCCACCACCCCGCTTACCGCCACCGCCACGCCCGTAATCATGGATGCCACGCCGATGAGCATCGGCCTCAAAAGGCCCACCCTAACACCCATGGACCGAGCGTCGTCGTCCCCCAACATCAATAAGTTCAAGTCCCGCGAAAAGACCAGGATTACCGCCGCGCCGCCTAGTATCAGCGGCGCCGATATCCCCACATGTTCCCAAGAGCGCGAGTCCAGGCTCCCCGCCAGCCAGAAAAGTATCCCACGCAGCGAGTCCTCATCCGCCTCCACCACGATAATCGTTGAAATCACCGCCCCTAAAAACGAGCTGACCGCTACGCCCGCAAGTATTATCGTCGCCATAGAGAACCGGCCTCCAACGCCGCCGATGCTGTACACAACAAAAGCCGCCGCCAGGGACCCCAGGAAAGCAAACGTCGGCAGCGCCATGTAGAAGAGGCCGCTCAGCCCTAACGCTATCGCCAGCACCGCGCCGGTGGCCCCGCCCATGGATACCCCGATGATCCCCGGGTCCGCCAGCGGGTTCCGAAAAAGGCCCTGCATCGTCGCTCCCGCCGCGCCCAGAGCCATCCCCACCAGTATCCCTACCACAATCCTCGGCAGCCGCAGTTGTTCCAGCACCAGCGCCTCGGTCTCGGTGTGCTGCCACGCGTCGATCCCCACATTGTCCAGCATCGCGCTGGCGACGTTGGCGACGGGTATGTTCACTGGCCCCATACTCATCGACGCCATGCTTGTCCCCAGCAGCGCCAGCGACAGCAGCGCGACGCCAACGGTCAGCCGCCGCACGACGCTGGAGTGTCGTGACACCTTCATCAAGCCCGACGCTTTTCTCTGTCCAACCGTTGCTTCCACTCGTCCCTGCCTTGCCTAATTTCCGGACAACAAAAAACCCCTAGCCGACTCTGGCCAGGGGTTAATCACGTACGCTTTGGCAATAGCAGGTGAAAGCCTGCCGCAGGAGCAATCTGTAAGGCGCAGAGTTTGGCTCCAATTTTCCTGAGCAGGTCTCCTGGCTCGCGGATCTTTGCTTGACCGACACCTTCCCGCCCCGGATTATCGGGACAGTGGTCTTATGTCGGCGGCTCCCCGCTTACAGTGGCGCTACCGCGACGGCTTTTCACCGTCTTCCCTTTTCAGCCTTTTCAGGCGCTCAAGGACAGTAATCTTTTAAAGAGCAACCCTATCCTAAAGGCTATCCCGACTTTCTGTCAATCAACTCTGTTGTATTATGGAATTAAGACTGGTGTAAGGAGTGGTAGTTGATATGGCCCACCAGCACACGCACCAGGACGCCTTTTTAGCCGACACGGTCCAGGGCTTGCGCGCCTCCCGGCTCACCTTCTTCGCCCTCTTGGCCGCCGCCGTTGGCGAAGCCGTGGTAGTCTATTTCACTGACAGCGCCGGTCTCCTGGCCGACACCCTCCATGGCGGCAGCAACGCCGCCACCACCGTACCCCTATGGATCGCCTTTGCCCTCGGAAAGCGTCGGGCCAACCAGCGGTATCCCTACGGCTACTCGCGAATGGAGGACCTGGCCGGCCTGATAATCCTGGGTTTCATTGCCATCAGCGCCGTTGTCGTCGGCTATCAGTCCGTCGATAAGCTTATAAACCGAGAGGAGCCTCACAATCTGGCCCTGGGCATGGCCGCCGGCGCAGCCACCTTTATAGTGGCTGAACTCGTGGCCCAGTACCGTGTCCGGGTCGGCAAGCAGATCGGCAGCGCCGCCCTCGTCGCCGACGGCCACCACGCCCGCGCTGACGGCCTGGGCTCCCTGGCCGTAGTTTTTGGCCTCATTGCCGCCGCCATTGGCTTCCCCATCGGCGACGCCCTCGTCGGCCTGGGTATAACCCTGCTCATCGTCTATATCCTCATTCGCGAGGCCGGCCCCGCCGTCATCTCCCGCGCCGTTGACCGCATGGATCCCAGCCTCCTCCAGCAGGTCAACGAAGCCGCCCTGGCCATCCCCGGCGTCCGCCGCGTTTACGACGTGCGCGCCCGGTGGCTCGGCCACTCCCTCATCGCTGAGCTGAGCGTCGGCGTAAATCCAAACATCTCAGTGTCAGAAGGCCATCGCTTATCGCAGGAAGTCGAACACAAGCTGCTCCACGACATCTCCAAACTGCAGCGGTGTCTCGTCCACATCGAACCTTTCCCCGATGACGGCGCCCTCGTCCACGACATCACCGGCCATCACTTCGTCTCTAAGACGGACGAAACCCACGACCATGATCGCGAACATGCTCACAAAAAGGAATGAATTGTCATTCCTGTGAAAATAGACGCCGCACTAGCCCGTTTCCCTAGGTTTCTTTCTTTTTGAACGCACGATGCTAGTTAAGGTTAGAGGCGTATGAAGTGGTTGACAGCCACCAGGAAAATTCCTTCCCCCTTGATGGGGGAAGGCGCAGGTCGAAGACTCACCGTGGAGAGATGATGGTGAAACACTAGCTCAACGCTTCGTCCGCCAGGCCGCACAACACCTCCCACTGGCTTGTCCTTTCCCCCTCATATTTAGTACTAGTACCAAAAAACTAGCATCACTCATCTTGAGAGGAAGAATTGGATAGAAGGATGGACAAAAGTTGTAGATTGACGCCGCCAGTCTATGAGGACTTAGCGCAAGTTTCTGTTGAATCCGTCCCCCTAGACTGTTAGCATGGGACGCCATGTCAGACCCTAAAGCCCAGCACTCCCATCCCATAACGCCCCTCTTCGTCCTCGTCGCCGCCCTCTTTGTCACCACCCTCATCACCGCCAACATCATCGCCGTCAAGCTCATTGTCATCGCCGATGAGGTCCTCCCCGCCGCCATTGTCATCTTCCCAGTCAGCTATATCCTCGGCGACGTTCTTACCGAGGTGTTTGGCTTCCGACGCGCCCGGGCCGTCATATGGCTCGGCTTTCTGTGCAACCTCCTGGCCGTCGGCGGCATGTGGGTCGGCGGCCTGCTCCCCGCCGCCGGCTTCTGGCAGGAAAACGAGGCCGCCTACGACACCATCCTCGGCTACACACCCCGACTCCTGGCCGCCTCTTTCACCGCTTACCTGATAGGCGAGTTCGCCAACTCCATAATATTGTCCCGCATGAAGGTGGCGACAAAGGGACGCTGGCTCTGGATGCGCACCATCGGCTCCACCATCGTCGGCCAGGGCCTGGACTCCGCTATCTTTATCACCATCGCCTTCGCCGGCGAGGTCCCTGACCTGTGGCGCCTGGTCTGGATCCAGTGGCTCGCCAAAGTCATATATGAAGTCGCCGCCACGCCCCTCACCTATCTGGTGGTCACCTACCTCAAACGATGGGAACGCGTAGACGTTTACGACCGTGGCGTCTCCCTCAATCCTCTCCCCGCCTTCGACCAAAAGCTGGGCCGCCAGGTTTCTTAGCCTGATTCCTAAAGCCTCCGCCGGTCCAGCCATTCTATGACCTCCTGCGCCAGCGGACGAAGAAGCCATAACCCCGCAATAATTAGCCCTACGCCTGCCCCAACCAAAAGCGACATCTCCTGCTGGGAGCCCACTACCGTTAGGGTCGTCCCGCCTGCCAGCAGGATGATAGATATAAAAGTAATGTGCCCTAGCTTCCCAGTCATGCCGCGACTTTATTCCAAACTAAGAGCCATAATAGCAACGCCGTCAACTTAACCGTACTTTCGGAGGTCGTCAATACAAATAGCGTTTTCGTCATGCTGGGATGATAAACTATGCCAAACTTTTGCCCCGCCTAGGGTTTTGCGACTATAACAAAGAATCGAAATGAGCATTACTGACATACTGATTACTATGGGCACTGCCGCCGCCCCTGTGGGCGAGCTGCGCGCCGCCATACCCCTGGCTATGGTGGAGTTCGGCGCCCATTGGTACGAGGCGTTCCTATGGGGAACCTTGGGAAACTTCATCCCGGCCCTGGTCCTTCCCTTTGTTTTATACCGGCTCGGGCATCTCTTGCTCAAGTCGCCCCAGCCCTTCAGAGGCGTCATCCTGTGGCGCATTGGGCGTCTTAAGAAAGGCGGCGGCGCATGGGCCCATAAACACGGAGGTTGGACTCTCATACTATTGGGGGCCGCCCCTTTGCCTTTCGCCGGCATATGGACCAGCTGCCTAGCCGCCTGGGCCATGGACCTCCACCCCAAACGCTCTATACCTTATTTGCTTTTGGGATCCTTATCTGAAGCGATTATCGTGCTGGTGCTGGTTCAACTAGGCGTATCGTTGCTTAAAATTTAGTCGGATACTTAGAAAATATCGGGAGGTCCTTAGCCCTTCATGTACAGCGATGATTTTGTCCGCCGTCACCGACTATCCGGCCTCGCAAATGGCGTGCTTATCGGCATGGGTCTGACCTTTGTTCTCTATGTTGAGGAAGTAGGGCTAATAGGCTTGGTTGGCCTATTCGCTGGCGTCGGACTGGAGATCTGGCAGCGGCGGCGAATACCTAAATCTAAAGACAACGATCCTTCCAATAAACAAGGGTAACTCTTGCCCGTCAATTCAAAGGTGTGGCTCCCGCTGCGCTACTGTCCTTCCGTCAGCTGCTGCAGAAGCCGCTCCAGCTCCTCCACCTTCATCCCCAGGTCTCGCAGCGCGTTTACCAGCGCCTCCAACTCTTGCGGCGACAACGTGACTCCACGCGACGGGGTTGGCCTGGGCGTACGGGTCCCTCCTGGTGTTGGAGTGCCTCCGGGAGTAGGAGTCCCGGCCAGCCCCCCTCCGTCCTCAGCCACCGCCGGCGCCACCGCCTGGATCTCCCCCTTCAGCGCCCTCACCGAGTCCTCCAGCGTCGGGTGCATTACCACCCGCTGTCCGTCCGCCAGGATTATTCGACGCAGCTCAGGGAAGGCCAGATTCTTGGGTTTTAAGAATATAGGCTCCGCGTACAAAATCGCGTCGCCCACAGGTATCACCAGCATGTCTCCGCGCTGCACCTCCGCGCCTACCTGTCCCCACAGCGTAAACTGTTGGGATATAGCCGCGTCGTTATCTATCCGCGCCTCCACCTGGTTCGGCCCCAGGATGCTCCGCGCCTCTGGAAAGCGATAGAGAACCATCTGGCCGTAGCTGTCGCCGTCGTTGCGCACCGCCAGCCATGCCTTCAGCGGGTCGCGGCCCTCCGGTGTGAACGGCTGGATCAGCAAGAACTCCGCGTTGGGTTCATCAGGAAGGCGAGCGTAGATATAGTACGCTTCCAGGTTTCCTTGCCGGCCAAAGGAGTTTTGGCTCGGTATAGACCACCTATCGCTGCCTAGATAAAAAGTGTTTGAGTCTTCCACGTGGTACCGTAAGAACATCCTGGACTGCACCAGGAACAAGTCTCTAGGATAGCGGACATGCTCTTGCAGATAAGCCGGCATCTCCTCCTTGGCTTTGAACACGCCAGGAAAAGTCTTCATGTAGCTCTGGATCATCGGATCGCTGGGGTCGAACACGTACAGGTCCACCGTGCCGTTATAAGCGTCCACCACCGCCTTGACGCTGTTCCGAATATAGTTGAAGTTCCTGACCTGCCACGGCTCCGAATAAGGGAAATGATTGCTTGTTGTATAAGCATCCTGGATAAAGAAAATCCGCCCGTCGGCCACCACCTGGTACGGGTCTCCGTCCAGCTGCAAGAAGGGCGCGATGGTCTTTACCCGCTCCGGCACCACGCGGCGGTACTGAATTCGAGTCTTGGAATCGTTAACCTCGCCTGAAATCAGAATGTTGACATCTGCGAACTGCCACGCATAGGCCAGCCGCTTGATAATCGAGTTTATTCGCACGCCGCCCGCGCCGTCGTATTCGGTGAAGACCTGATCGCCGCCCTCCACTTTATAGTCCAGCTCTTGCAAATTAGTGCCTACCAGGACATAAGGCTCGCTCTTCAGCCCAAAATATATTGAGGGCTCGGTCAAAGCTAATTCCTCAAAGCCCGGGGCCGGTTCAGGCGGTATGTTATGCAGAAGCATCTTAGGCTGGCCGTTGGGGCCTACGTCGTTCACCGCACTGACCGCCGCCCCGTGGCCGTGAGTATATATCAGGTGACGATTGGTCCACGTCTGGTCTTCGATCTCCAGCTTGTCGACCGCCAGCTCTCGCGTCGATAGCATGACCTGGACCGTCTGGTCGTTGAGCTTATACCTGTCTACCCCCACTCTGACGAACTCGTAGAAAAACTGAACGAACTCCCGCTGGTTGTAAATCTGTCCCAAGGGCACTTCATCCCACAGCCGCAGGTTGTTAATAGTCTCTCGGTTGGCCTCTATGATATCCGTGTTAACTGCCTCCAGCCCCCTGTGCTCCCGCACCTGCTCAGGCTGCAAATCTATGTTATAAGCCTGCCTCGTCAACTCGATATTGTTTGCTAGATAATCCCTCTCCTTTGTCAACTCATTAGGATCAACCTGAAACGTCTGAATTAAATATGGGAACAGCCCTCCCACCAGAATCGCCATTCCCAGCCACAATCCAATAGCTCCCACTATTAAACGGTATCCCGTCATAAACGCCCCGGCCACCACAAGGACCCCGCTCAGCAGCGCCACAAAGGTCAAAATGGTGCGTACCGGCAGCCTGGCATTATCGTCAGTGTATCCGACACCAAAAACCGCGCCGTGATGCCCGTACAACAGCTCGTAGCGGCCCAGCCAGTGGCCCGCCGCTATGGCGACAAAGACCAGGGCCACCAGAATCGCGCCGTGAAGCTTCACGTCCCTGGCTATCACCAAGTTCATCTCCCGCAGCCCGAACACCACCAGATAGAAGATGCCTGTCAGGACCATCGAAGTTACCAATGCTCCCAGGACCCATCCCCTGATGAAGCCCAGCATAGGCAGTTTAAAGACGTAGAACCCCGCCCCCATATTCAAGATAGGTTCTGTAATCCTTATGCTCTCGCCCGTGGCCGGGTCTACCCGCGTAAAAGCCGTGGGATTCATAAACAGCAGCACCGTCTCCCACCGGCCGGACGCCACCAGCCCAAAGACCAGGGCGCCTACCAACACTACCGCCACCGCAGCCCAAACCAACGCCTTTCGGACCACCTGGTAGGCCTGTGGCGTCAACGTCGGCGGTACCTCGCCTCGAGTCAGCCTGAAACCTGCGTAAAGGCTGGGCGCCGCGATAATCGAGAAAAGCCCGGCGCCTGCGAAAAAGAGCCACACCTTTGTCCATAACGTCTTTTTGTAGATGTCCAGGTAGCCGACATCCTCAAACCACAGCCAGTCCGTGTATACCCGCCTCACCCATGACAGCAGCACTATGAGAAGTATCAGACCTATGGCCGCTAAGACCCATTTGATCGACGTTACCGCCCAGGGCGGCAGCTTCATGTCGTCTACGTCCAACGGACGCTGGCGGCCTCCGCGGCTCCCGTTCTGTCCGTACGGGTCCGGCACGCTTAACTAGTTCTCATTATATGTTTATCAACTGAATAGCTTATGCTTTCGTCCCTGCGGCCAGACGCAATGCGAGCATTGTAGCATGGGACTTTCAAGGCGTCCAAGAAATTAGCCGCGCCAAATGGCGGCAACATCCACACACCGCATAAAAGACACGCCCGGGAAGCCCTTGATGTAATTAATCAAACGCTCCAACATTAGCAGTCTTCCAGGCCTCCCAATGATGTATGGGTGCATGGTCAAGTGAAAGGAGCGACCGTACTTATACAGTCCGTCAAACTCCGCCTTCCAGCTTAAAAACACCTCGTCGGGACTTTTCATCGGCCCCGTGCGGTTCAGCGCGGGCGCATAAGAAAAATGCGGGGCGTCATCCAGAAGCCAGTGGATAGGCAGCTCCACCAGCGGCCCCTTAGACGTCTCCACCTTATATGGCGCGTCGTCTCCCATCAGGCTGCTGTCGTAATGAAATCCCAGCGACGCCAGGTACTCCAACGACTTCTCGCTGAGTTCCCACGCCGGCGAGCGATATCCGACGGGCGCTTTCCCCGTCAGTCTCTTCAAGATAGCGGAACCCTTCTTCAGCACTTCCAACTCTTCCGACGGCTTCAGCGTCGCGGGCGGCTCGTGCATGTAGCCGTGATGCCCCACCTCGTGACCCCGCTTAGCCACCTCTTTCACCATCGACTCATGGGTCTCGGCCACATAGCCTGGAATAAAAAAAGTGGCCTTGATACTGTGCGCGTCCAACAGGTCCAGGATTCGAGGCGCCGCCACGCTAGGGCCGTACTCTCCCATGGACAACAAACTTGGCATTCGGACCGCGTCCGGGTTGCGATTAATGAAGCCGGAAACGCCGTCCACGTCAAAGGTCAGCAAGGCGACGCACTGCAAATTTCCAGGCCAGATGCCGGACACAAGGCCCTCCTTACCGCAAACAAGAGCTAGGTGGACAGCGCCTCTCGCAGCGCGGGTGCAACCTCCCCTATTGGCACTTGCTTCGCCTCCATATCCAGCCGCCGTTTTAACTCAATCGACTCCTTCTTCAGGCTGCGATTGCTTATCACCAGACGCACAGGCATCCCCAGCAGGTCCGCGTCGTTGAACTTTACCCCCGCCGTTTCCTCCGGCCGGTCGTCAAACAAAACCTCGAACCCCTCCGCCCAAAGTGATTTATAAAGCTCGTCAGCCTTCTTCGCGGTACCAGGGTCGTTTAGATTGAGCCCCACCAGATGCGCCTGGTACGGCGCAATGGGCGCGGGCAGGGCCATGCCCTTATCGTCGTGGTTCTGCTCTATGGCCGCCGCCAGCAGACGCCCAACGCCTATACCGTAGCAGCCCATCATTACCGGGCGCTGCTTTCCTTCTCTATCGAGGAAATGCACGCCCAGTTTTTCGCTGTATACGGTGCCCAGCTTGAATATGTGGCCTACCTCTATGCCGCGCACTGACGCCAGACTTCCGTCGCATCGAGGACATTGCTGCCCCGGCTGCGCTTGCGCGATGTCGAGTATCTGGTCCACGGTGAAATCGCGAGGGTAGTTGGCGTTGACAAAGTGAGCGTCTGCCTTGTTGGCCCCCACCGCAAAGTTGCTGCCCATCTCTATCGAGTCGTCGGCGATGCGCCTGATGCCCTTGAGTCCGATAGGCGAAGCCGAGCCGGCCACCAGCCCCGCCTTCCTAACCTCCCCCTCCGACGCCAGCCTCAGTTCACGGCACTTCAAGAAGTTCTTCAGCTTGACCTCGTTAACCTCCATGTCGCCGCGAATCGTTACGATCACCACCTGGCCGTCGACGCTGTAAAAGACCGCCTTTAATGTCTTGGACGCCGGTATCTCCAGGAACTGTGACAGTTCTTCTATTGTCCTAACGTCGGGCGTGGCAATCTCTTTCAGCGCCTTTATAGGCTCCCTGGGGAGGACAGGCTTCACGCTACTGGCCTTCTCCAGGTTGGCGGTGTAGCCGCACTTTGCGCAGGTCATCACCGTGTCCTCGCCGGAAGCCGTAGGCAGCATAAACTCGTGGGAGTCCTTGCCGCCAATGGCCCCGCTGTCCGCCTCCACCATTAGGGCTGGCAGACCGCACCGGCTGTATATATTCCTGTAGGCGCGGGCCATGGCCTGATAGCTCTGCTCCAGGCTCTCGTCGTCGGCGTTCAGGCTGTAGGCGTCCTTCATATCGAATTCCCTGACCCTGATAAGCCCGCCCCTGGGGCGGGGCTCGTCCCTAAACTTCGTCTGTATCTGATAAAGGATTGCGGGCAGGTCGCGATAGCTCTGCACGAAAGTGCGGGCGATTTGGCTCAGCACCTCCTCGTGCGTCGGCGCCATCACCATCGTCCTCCCTCGACGGTCCTTTAAGGTAAACAGGTTCTCGCCAAACGCCTCCCGCCTTCCGGACTCTTCCCACATCTCCACGGGTTGAAGGGCCGGCATCCTGACCTCTTGCCCTCCCGCCGCGTCCATCTCTTCCCTGATGATTGTCTCTATCTTCTTGAGCGAGCGCCACGCCAGCGGCAGGTATGTGTACGCCCCCGCCGCCACCTGGCTTATCATCCCCGCCTTTAGCAGATAGCGATGGCTGGGCGTCTCAGCTTCGGAAGGCTCTGTCCGCATAGTCTTGGTGATTAGATTGGTGAATCGCATCCTTATCTACTTTTCTTCGTGTACTCTCTAAGTCCGGCCCATTATACCTTAAATAGCTTTGCCGCAAGGATTAACGACGAATTCCAACCGTGTTTACTGAAGCGTTATGTAAATAATAGACAATTCGCTTAATTTTTAGGTTTTTCGGGTCAAATAAACGTATTTTTTGCTTATGGACAGGTATTTTTAGCGATACAAATCGCTAAACAATGACGGATTCTTTCCTTGACATGAGTGATATAGTTGTGGTAGAGCCGCCACGTAAGCGCCTTTGTGCGCAGCCTTGTATCTGGCGGCCCCTTTGGACTGTTAATAAATCTAAAATCGAGGAGGGTACATGCCGACGAAGAAAGAGATAGCGTTGATGGCGCACCTGATGCGCCGGGCGGGGTTTGGGGCCTCTTATGAGGAGCTTGAGGCCCGGGCCAAGAAGGGCTACGAGCAGA